>CETH01053781.1_pt1 | contig 34661 bp, 27 predicted proteins | sample 361461 | NCBI WGS metagenome assembly CETH01 (sample SAMEA2622695, study PRJEB7988) | marine metagenome | isolation source: saline water (ENVO:00002010), including
TACAGGCTCTCGGGAGACCCATAAGAAAGGCAGAAGATAGGGCTATAGTTGTACTTCTCGAGAAGAGGCTCCTGGAAGGCAGGAGCAGGGAGTGTATGCCTTCTTCAATGGACTCACTGAGGACATCTAGTCCATCTAGAACAGGCAAGCATGTTGAGCGATTCTTCCGGATACCTAAATCAATGGGTTCATCTTAGTCGGGCCGTTGGAGGCAACGATAGCATGACGTGGAGGAGAGTTGCAATTGCCGAGTCGGTCGATGCTGCTGTTAGGGAAAGTGAATCTCAGGGCACCAGAATGGGGCTCGATGTTACCGCATCGGAAGCACATTCACAGTTTCTCTCTGACCTGCCGCACATGTCCGAGGTCTCGAAGTCCCACGAGGAATTCATGGGACAGGTAGGAAATATGCCTGAATCAACTAGGATGGCGAACAGCGAAGTCACAACTATTGGCGAGATGGTTGCTGATCTAGGAGGGTCGATAGAGGGCGGGTACATGGAGATTCCAATGCCTTCAGCTAATAGAAGTGGTATCTTCCTCGAGGTCATGGAAGGTGAGTCGGGCACCATAGCCCGAATTATCGCACCCAGCGGATTTGGGGGCTTTCTGAGGACATTCAGTCTTCCGACGGGGTCCTTCATCTCAGATGCAACATGGAACGGGCACACGTTGGGATTGTCCCTGGATGATCATTCCTGAGGAACTATTGAGGCCTCTCTCGATGGAACTTCCTCGAGCTGGTCAATCTCCTGGAGAACTGCGCTAAGGGCCATCTGGGCACTCTCCCTATGGGGCTCCCCTAGAACGTGGCTTGAGTACCTAGCCTCCTCGAAAATCCTGTCTAGGGACAATAGTGCCTGTTCGCTGATTGGGAGTGCGTTTCTTATTGCTAGCTCGAACTCCCGAACTGTCTCGAAATCCCTCCTGAGGAAGCCCCTGCTCATCAGAATCTGGCAGAGTCCCTCGTAGCAGTTGAATATGGCCTCCCTGACCTCATCACCTGCTGCCAATAGCTCTGCTGTGTAGCTAAACACTCCAGCTAGATCATCGATGGCAGCCTGTTTTCTCCTCCTTAGAACCATCACTCCAGCCGCGGCTAGTCCGATTATCACGAGAATAGCCAGTGCTGCCGTAGCCGGGCCCACCAATGATGCGCCCTCCTCCGGCTGATACCCTACATCGACTACGGCGAACTGGGATAGGCGCGCCGCGTCGATTGGGTCGATGATCTCGGAGTCAGAACTGAACTCGACCGAAAGCTCCCCCCAGAAGTCTCTGTCCCAGAGTGGGTGGTTCTCATGGAATGACTCGAACTGGTAAGTGAAGATTCCATCTTGATCCGTTACACCAACTACGGTGAAGTGGGTACTAGACTCGTTTACTAGTCTGGCAGTGATTGAAACCCCCTCTATTGCCTCGATCCTGTCAGTGGCAGTGACATTCACCCTTCCCGACATGGAGCTTTGCCCTATCTCCAAAAACAACGATTCGGGGAGGAACTCGAAGTTCACTGGAACCTTGATTACCACCTCAAACTCAACCTCCCCCCCATTCAGGAACCTTGAGGAGTCTGGGTCTACAACTATCGACATACTCGCCACGCCGGGTGGCATTGTAGAAATTGCATTGGACTCGACTAGGAACTGCCCCGTTGTCTCGTCCCACGTGATCTTCGTATTCGGCCTTAGTGAATCCTCCCAGTACAGGGAGAGGTCCATCTCTTCCATAGTGTTGCCCTCGCCTCCGACTTCGATAATCCTGCCAAGCACCCTAATCGGCCTATTTCCATCACTTCTGACGACCTCATCCTCCAGGAAAAGAATCTCTATCTGGATGTCCGCCCTAGCGTAAACGGTCGCATTGATGGAATTGGAAAGGTACAGCTGCTCCCCAGCGAAAACCAATGAGACATTGTGTGAGCCCCTTGAAATCAAGTAACCCAGTTGGTAACTGATACTGAATGTGCCATCTATGCTGGTGGTTATGGTGGAAACTTCCTCTCCATCCAGGAGGAAGGACAATGCCCTGCCCTCCAAACCCGGATTGCCTGAAGAGTCGGCATCGAACAGCCTACCGCTTAGGTTCCATGCACCTCCCCTTGTCACTACATTGTTCTCGACCTGGAGGGTCATTCCCGTGTGATAAGCAATCGTCAGGTTTGCCTCTATGGATCCTTCGCGATGATAACCCTGATCCGGGGCTATCACCGTTAGTGTGTGCTGGCCCACGTCCAAGAACTCGGAAACTATCCAAGAATGCGACCAAGTGCCATCCTCATCAGTTGTTGTCGTGCCTATCAGGATGCCATCAATAAAGATCTGGAGGGAGTGGTTTCCTAGCCAACCATCCGGGAGGTTGTCCTTGACGGAACCATCTAGCCTCAGTACGTCTCCAACGGCTACTGGTTCTGGTTGCTCCACACTTACCTCAACAGGGCCGAAAACTGTGAAAATTGTGCTAGAGTTTGAGGCGATTACGAAATCCTCTCCGCCGAATTCGATTCTAACGTTCCTTGGTCCAAGGGGCATGTCGGGAGGGACTGGGAAGAATAAGCTAAAGGTCCCATTATCGGAGACGGAAAGTGACGTTAGGAATTGGTCGTTCATGTAGACGTCGAGATCTCGTCCCGGTAGTACCCGTCCAGCGCCATCAGTCAGCATTCCCTCAATGAGTAGCAGCTCATTCCTGTCAACTTCCCCGGGAGGAGTTGTGAGGACGACCTGTGATGTCTGGGTGGCATTGAATTCTTGTGTTATGGTTGATGGAAGGTAGTATTCTGGATTCAGAGAGTCACCCTGCCCCATAGGGTCCACCCATGTGAAACCTCCAAGGAAGTCGACAGTGAAGGTATGGCCCCCATAGTCTGTATCAAGCGGCAAATCGTAGGTGATGCTCCATAAGCCCGTAGAGGAGTTTGAGAAAGAGGTGTACACAGGACCTACATCGATTCCATCTATGGAGAGGTGGACGACCCCTCCATTTTCTTCGCCGTCATCTATCAGGGGGGCGCCATGCTCATCCAGCAGAGTTCCGGTGAATGTGACTGACTCTCCTGCGATCGAGGAGCCCGTTATTGAGGTCACTTCAAGAACTGTGGGGGCGAGTATCACCACTCTTGTCCATGTCTCATCACCCAGTAGCCCGGTGGTTCCATTGAAGCCCGAGAATGTGGCGGTAATTGTCATCGGCCCTGGGGCCCTATTGGGATCGGTCGTGATAACTGTAGTGACAATTCCATCATCGTCAGTAAGGCCGGACCATTCTGGAGAGCCATCTATTGAAACATCGACCTGGGCCCCGGGGACAAACTGTCCTGAGTTGTCAATCAACGACATGTTGAGTGTGATATTGTCCCCTCTTACGGTCCTCTCGTCGGGATCCAAATCCGTCGGCGAAATTATGGAGAGCATGGAGAAGCCCCTGCTGTCAAAGGTTCCGTCTTCGGAGCTAGCACCGTAGTAGTTGACGGACGGGGTATATGATGCGGTGATATTGTGCGTGCCTCGGGGGAATGAAAGGTCCAGGAATATTCTTGCCGACCATGAGCCATTGGCGTCCACAGTCCCGCCAGTGACTGAGAACGAATTTGTGTCGCCATCGATGGCGAAGTTGAGAGTTGGATTGAGTGCATTTCCTGATCTGTCAACTATCCCACTACCATTACTCGAAGTTAAAGTTCCACTTATGTCAAGGAACTCCCCTGCAGCAGGATTGGAAGTTATTGGATCAAATGTGATATTGGTTGGCGATCTGACTGTAATCGTGTTGATCACCGTTGAAGATGGATGGAGTGTGTCTGAGCCATTTGAACCGTTGAACATCAGGACTATCGGAATCAAACCTAGAGGGTGGGAATGGGGGACAGAGAATGTGAAGTTGACGACGCCCTGCCCATTTGTAGGCTGTTCGGGGCTTAGCCATGTCTCGTGGAACAATGCAGAAATTGACATGTCTGAGAGCTGCCTGTCCCCATCGCTAGATTCAACCAGCTTTGCTCCAAATGTGATGGAGGTGCCCCTGTCCACTATGGTATTGAGGAGCGGGTTCCTCTCAGTAAACTGGGTGACTCCTCGAACCAAGATAGTCTCATTTCCTGAACCAGTAAGGTAGAACGGGGTACTGCCGTTTTCCACGCTCACTATGACGGTCTTGAGGCCATTAGTAACGCCATCTCCCAATGGGTCAGTTGGCACCATCAATGAGAACGAGCCATTCGCCGCGGTGACGTGCCCTGTGACCAAAGTTTCGCTGGGATCGTTCAGGAAAAATACCTCCAGAGTCATCGGGCCTGAAACCGAGCGGTTCTGATCGACCCCATCTAGAACCTGTCCCTGTAGTTGGAAGAACTGCCCAGCAGTGACTTCAGGCAGTGGGGCATTGTCGATCCTTATGCTGCTCGCGACCTGCACAGTTAGGTTAACCATGCTCTCATTGCCTAGCCACCTGCCTGCATCGGGGGTGTTCAGACTGTCGGTTAGGTCGTCTGGAGCGTGTAGGCGGACAGCGTAGTATCCAGGTGGAGCGTCGGCTGGGATGGTCGAGGTGAACCTCGCGACGCCGTCCGAACCTGTGACTGTGGTATTGAGGACCTGCTGTAATGGCCCTCCCCAATCGAAGTACAAGTCGACGGTGGTATTCTGCAGCCTGTCATTGCTCTCTACATCTGTGACTGTGGCATTAGTTACCAATGTCTGACCTGCGATAACAATCGACTGCAGTGGCTCTGCCTCAACTACATACTCGGTCTGGACACCTGCCTGCAGAACCACTGCACCAGAAACAAGGTAGTAGGCGCCACCTGCAGGAGGATTCTTCTCGAAATCAAGGATGAGCCTGAGATCATAGACGCCTGAGCCGACTCCACTGGGCATCTGGAATGTTATGTTGTACTCTCCAGTAGTGTTGTCTATCCACTGCTCCCCTAGTCGATAGGTCACTGGCGGGGCCTCTAGGCCATCAGGGGTAGGTGGCTGATCGGAGGGCACCTCCATATTGACGATGATAGAGGAGTTGTTTCCCAGAATCGTGCTGTTGAGATTGATGTCTCTAGCGAATCCTGAGATCCAGGAAGATTGCCCTCTTGGAGTCCATTCAGAACCCAAGGTGAAAGAAACGTCGGCTCTGCCTTGAACCCTGACGGTGTCTAAAACGGTATTGGGCAGAAGCCATGTTGACCCGCTATAATTCAGCTGCCAGGGGTAGTCCCCGGCCTCTACGTCTATGGTAGGCCTCCATGTGACCATCACACGTGGGAGCTCCGGATCCGACTGGTTCCAAACCAACTCGCCGTTGAAGTCCAGTGTGTAATCCCCGACGAAGCTTGCAACGGAGTTGCCGGTATGGTCCGACAATGTGACCTCTACCTCTGAGTCCGACCCCACGGGAGCTGGATTCAGAATATAGCTGAAATTTACATAGCTCTTTACTCCATGTTCATCGATAACCACTGACTCATCTTTCGCGAAAAGACCGTCAGCTTCGAACTGATACCGAATCTCTACTAGCCCTGCGGGTACTGGGACCTCTGATGCCGAGAACGACCAATTGACGGCGAATTGTCCGAGGGCACCCGTCCAGTCCGAGTCATTAAGGTACCACGAGTTGAGAGTGGTGAAAGGTCCGTTAGCCGCTGATCTTCGCATCTGCAATGTCAATGTTCCATTGAGCGCCTCGGGAATAGTAGATCTGCTCAGGACAGTACCATTGAGATATATTGGCTGGTCGATCTCAAGGATAGTGTTGTTCGTCCCATGTCCCTCCAGTGTTACGGTAAGGTTGGGTGCCGGTGTGAGGTTCAGATTGAATCCCACTGACTGAGGCCGAACGTGGTAGAGGGGTGAGCTTGCATTGTTGAGATCCTCTTCGTGCCAGCCTAGGAAATTCAAAGTGGCGGCTATCAGGCCCTCCTGCTCCGATTCGTCTATCGGCACGGAGAATTCGTAATACCCGCCAGCCCCGACACTGGAGATCAGGCTAACCGGGCCATCGGCCACCGTTGTGTAGTTTAGAACGACCTGTAGGCTATCCAGTTGGGTGATGTCATTGTAAGGCTCACTGGAGAGAGAAATCTCGCCCGTTACCGTAGTGTTAACGCCGATGCCTATCTTTGGCTCATCCACGGGCTCTGGCTCAGTTATTGACATGGCCACATCGTCAGTGATGTTCAACCTCCACGGGAATGTAATCCCCTGTGAGCCAACATATCCATTCTGGTAAGTTCGAAGAACCAAAGCGCCATATCCTGGATTGATGACCTCCTGGGGTTGTCCTGTAATATTGAAAGAGCCGTTCTCGTCGGTAACTGCTGTTCCCACGAAATGCTCCTCTAGTGCAGCAGATCCTGGGACATTCTCTGTCTGATTTGACTTCACAAGGTACATGTCAATGGTGATATTCGCCACAGAGCTCTGATTCTCAGTGAATCTCAATGTCCCATCCAAGGAAATATTGCCCGATGAAAGATCCCTGTCAAACCATATTGGCCCCCAAGTCTCTTCGACGACCTCGACGGTAGACAGAGCGGGGCACGCCTCGAAGGGCACCCAACCGAGGTCTGCATTACCCAGATTGGAGTTAGTCTGGAGGTGTACCTCTACCCAAGTCGTGAAATCTTTGCCATAGACCTCGAAAGACGTACCGGTCCACTTGCCGCCGGAGAATCCTGTGACCTTGCGAGCGGGGATTCCCGCGGATCTTAGCATCACGGCAAAAAGTGTACTGAACTGATCACAGTCCCCTTCGAATGAATTGTTCAGAATCCAATAAGACAAGTCATCCTCATCGTCGAGAACCCCGACTTCTGTACCGTTATGGTTTCTCAGGAAAGTCGTAGTTGAGTTTCCATTAACGATGAAGTCCTGAATTGCAGAAACCCTATCCCAAGCTGAGAAGGCCCCCGACTCGTTGATTACTGTCATTGTGATTGAATTGACGAAGCTGGCCGCATTGCCCTTTGCCAGATAAGAGCTCGGAAGATCCGTCGCATAGCTACTATTGGAGAACTCTGTCGTATTTTCTCTGATTGCCTGAGTGATCATGACTTGCGGAGCGGTAACGAAGAGGGTGTCTATGGTTGCACCATCCACTATTGCATCCCTAGTAAAGTTCGAGAAATTGAGGCCTGCATTGGCATCTGTCCATCCGGTATAGTTTACTGCGTTGTGGGGTACTATGATTTCCTCGCCAGGGAAGATTAGGGCTCCTGACTCAAGGGAAATTTCCCAGCCAATAACCTCAGAGCCATCCCAGAACTGTTGATCGGCAACGCCTTGTGTCGTCGAGAAACCGGGGAACATCTGAGTATTCCCTACGAGACTAGTGTTTACACCCCATGAAATCCCAGTATAGAAGTCATAGGTATGCCACCTCCAGTAATGGGTAATGTTGGGATCAACGCCTGTAGTGGTATTCATCGCCTCGAAGAACATCATATTGGGGTCTATGTCGTCCGCGGGATCCCAAGGATTGCCATCAGCGTTCAGACAATTGATGTCCCAAAACTCGGCTGTGCACTCATCTCCATCGGGAACGCCCCCGCCATCAGTATCAGGATCCCTCCAATCGGTGCCAGTAGAGTTCTCAATGGTATCAGGAATCCCATCTCCATCAGTATCAACAGGATTCAAGTCATCATTGGGGTTGTTCTGAGGGTTCGTCCCGTCTAGGTACTCCTGGAAGTCAGTTACCCCCCCATTATCAGTATCAGTGACATTCCACAGGGTGAAGTATGTGTCAGTAGTTCCGTTTCCTCCCAAGTCGCCGAAGGCGATCAAGCAAACAGTTGTATTCTCGAAGTAGTTGTTTAGGCCGTCACCATCTGTGTCCAGGAGGTTGTCGCACGGATTACTTGGGTCGGTTAGGTTGAGTATCTCATCCAAGTCATCGACCCCGTCACCATCTGTGTCGGTCATATTCCAATCTGAAAGGAATCCGAAGCTTCCCGTGGATTCCTCCCAATCGGCCAGCCCATCACCATCAGTATCGAAGTAGTCGTCGTCGCATATTGGATCGTTGGAGGTTCCTAGGGATTGGTCCCAGCACCAGGAGAAGTTGACGAATGTCACGGACGTGGCGTCAGGTGGCTTGTCCGTATCTATGCCTCTCAATGCATCGCCATTGATCGATGTGAATCTAAATCCTGTGAGGCTGCCGTTTGTTGATGAAACGTAGAATCCCATGGGCTCTCCATTCTGCCTCCAATCCTCGGGTGTTTGATCGAGTGCAGATGTATCATTTAATGTGAGAATCATGTTTGTGGAGTCGAAGTCAACTATTGTCAGGTTCAATGTTTGAAGAGAGGTGCAGGGATCGGTTCCGTGAGACGGGTCTAGTTCTGAGCCGTCACTAATGCCCCCTCCATCGGTATCTGCAACATTCCATAGGGTACATGTCATGTTTTCTTCCCAGTTGGGAATACCGTCGTCATCGAAGTCACCGGAATCCTCGATTCTTGTTGGATCTGTCTCGTTTTCATCCACGATTCCGTTTCCGTTGAGGTCCTCTTCTCCGTCGTCAAACTGATCATCATCCGTATTGTTGTCCCTCGGGTCGCTTGCCAATGGGGGGTCTCCATACTGACCATTTACCTCAACACCATCAGTAATTCCGTCGCCATCTGTGTCCGGAGATGTTGGGTCGGTTAGCAGAACCAGCGCTTCGTAAGAGTCATTGAGTCCGTCGCCATCAGTGTCATTATTCTGGGGATCCGTGGAAGTAATGCCATCAACCTCTGCCGTGAAAATCAGGCACCCCCCGGGTCCGAGTTGCAGTACTGGGTTGCAAGGAGATTCGGTAGCAGTCATGGCTAATGGCCCTGGCCGGAAGTACTGTGTTGGCGGGGTAGTAGTTCCATTTCTGGTCCCCCAAGCTGGGTTGATGAACTCCTTCAGGTTCACTAGCCCGTCTCCATCAGGATCTCCCGATGCGCCGTCTTGATTGGTGCGTGAAGTGGGGTCTAGCCCATTTGCAACTTCCCATCCATCGGGCATGCCATCACCATCGGTATCCCAGCCATTTGGATCTTCATCGATGAGGCCGTCGCCGTCATCGTCATCACTTGTGCAGTTTGCATCGCCGTCTCCGTCTCCATCGAAATTGTCAACCATTCCATCCTTGTCATCGTCAAATGTGTTGAAGCAAATGTTTCCCCATGGATCCTCATCAGCTCCGTCTGAACCTAGGCCCTGTATGAGTTGCATAGCACTTTCCTCGTCCCAGTTACTTACCGGTACAGTGCCATTCCACCAGACACCGTTGTCCAACTCATTTGGGGTGTTTGGGTCGTCCCAATTCGTGGGCATTCCAAACATTAGCTCATTCAGATTAGATAGAGAATCTCCATCGGGATCGCCCGTTGACCCATTATCCCCTGTTGCGGAGAGGGGGTTTAGCCCGTACTGCCATTCCCACCCATCTGGAAGGCCGTCATTGTCCGTGTCCCAATCCTGAGGCTGCGTGTTGATGTAGAACTCGAGGCCGTATGATAGGCCGTCGCCGTCCTGATCGGTTGATGCCAATGCTTCCCAAGCGGCGAACTCCAATGCTGAGTACGAAGAAAGTAGCATCAGGGCAGAGAAAATAATGGCTGATCTGCTCTTCGTGAGACCGTCCTTGTCCGATCCATTAGATAGACCAAATGAGTCCATGCTACGCAACCTCTTGTCCTAGGGCGGAAAGTAGGGCACTTAAGAGGAATGGAGCGTCGTTCGGACAATGACTCGCTAGTAATCAAACCAGTTCGATGTCGTCATCCTCGTATGCGTCGTCTTCTTCCTCTTCTATGGACACCACTGGAGCAGGTAAATCGTCGTCTTCTTCGTCTTCCAAATCATCATCTGAATCACTGGAAATTGCATCTAAATACGCCATATGCGCCTTCCACCTTCTTCTGTTCATGGCCCCCTGGATGCCTGCTATCAGTAGCATTGCTGCAACTATCCCCACGATGTAAGTTGAAAGTCGGGGGTGTGTAATCTCGTTCACGAGCCTGTCGATGAGTGAAGATATGCCCACCCTCATTACGACAGTCTTCTCAGCCGTAGCATCATCAGGCCAGCTCTGCTGCGTGTCGAATGGTGTTGCTGTAACCAAAACTTCTGCCGTCTCTCCATTGTTTGCAGACTCGGGCACGTTGACGTCTAGAACGAATGTGACTTCCTCAAAGGCGCCCAGCACTATCAGAACGGAATTCGATGGGCCATCGATGTCAACAGACCATCCAGCACCGTCAACCTCGGCCTCAAGTAGAACCGTCAAAGGGCTATTTCCTAAATTCTTGACCTTCATCTGGATTGGATAGGATTCCCCTGGGACTAGTAGCCTATTGGGAGTTACTTGTACGATTTCCAAATTAGGGTCATCTGGATCCACCTCAAACACCATTGGCAAGTCAAAGTAGTCGGCGTCGTCATCGGTAGTGTCCTCAATTATTCTGAGGTAAACAGTGTGATTTCCGAACTCTACCTGATTTGTCAGAATAATGGTCACGAAAACCTCGGTTTCATCCCCCGGAGCAAGGGAAACCCTAGGGACAGCATTGCCAGATGAGTCCTCTATCCTGAATTGCCACTGCCCGTACGCAGCGTTTCTGTCAGTGTTCTCATCCAATGATGCCGGGTTCTGGATCCTCCACCATGTAGCCGATTCGCCGGATGTCATAGTATTGGTAATCTTGGCCCTCAGAGAGACTTCTGCATTTCCTGTTCCTGGAGAGCATAGAGAAACCCTGATGTGACCAAGGGGCGACCCATCGCAGTCATAGGAAACTTCAGCCCTAATCCCGAATGTACGTTGGATTGTGAATAGTACGGTGGACCTCAGAGATGCGTTTCCGGAGCTTACCACCTCTATCTCGACAGTGCCGATGTCAGGGTCCTCTCTATCTGCGGATGGCTTGATCATCAACCTGAGCGTTTGTGTGTCGTGCCTATCCAAAAGGGCCGTGTGGAAAGTGCCGTCACCTTCATCCTCCAGGATTCGCTGACCGGTGTCATTGTCGTATACATGAATGATGGCCTTCGATCTTTGAAGGACGTCTATCCTGAAAGTGTCAGCGTCGAAACCAGTGTTGAAAATCTCAAGAAGGAATGGTGTGAATTCCATATGGTCTACATACCTCGGAATGCTTGAGTCTATGTCATCGGGACGTGACGAGTTTGCAATTGGTACGTCGTGATCCTCAGACCACACGGAAACCTGCGGGGGCTGGTAAACGTCAATCTTCTCCAAATCAATCTGAAGAGTGTCCTGGTGAACAACGGTGAGGACCCCATCGACTTCTGCTTCCGCTACAGCCCTGATGTCTATCGACCCAGGGGCACCTGTCAGATCCTCAGGTGCGGTAAGAGTGAGTATTGGATTCAGAATATCTCCTCCGGCATTAAGTGTATAACCGACTGGTGAGTCGAATTCTAGCAACCACGAGCTTGGGAAGTTTGTGAGGACCTCTAACTCCACCTCCATTGACTTCGTCGAGTCCCCTCTATGCACCAATTGCAGAGGAACAGGTGTTGTTTGCCCAGGGGCTATGTACTCTGTAGTGCGGTCCAGCCTATGATTCAATGCGACTCCCCACTGCTCCATTGTAACGGGTTCGTGCTCGATGATGACACTGTTGCCTTGGATATCTGAAACCTCGAGTTCGACTGAATACTCACCGGATGGGATGCCGCTTGGATATGACCAAAGGTACTCTCCGAAGATTCCCTGGCTTGTGTCCTCGATTTCCTCGTCATCCTCGTCGATGACATGGTCTATTCTGTACACCCCGTCGGGATCACGCATCAACAGCCTAACAGAGTCAACGTCATACCTGCCAAAACTACTCTTGACGTCGAATGAGAACTGCATCACTCTCTCTGACAAGATGTCATTTGGGAACCACTCCAACTCCGGACCCTCTGCAAGCTCTGCTCCTTCTCTTTGCAAGAGTACAAGACTGTTGGATATTGCATTCGCCTCAATCTCAAGTGTACTGAATCTGTCATCGCCGTCTATCTCATTCCAAGCTACCTCAGCCTCACAGCTGGAGCCGAACGGGCTTCCACTACTTTCACAGCCCGACATGTCGGCATCGACGAGTAGCTCAAGGCGTTCGTTCTTGTCGATAGTGAATCTCTGGTCGTTTCCTAGATCTATTTCGAAGGTCTCGTGATCGAAACTGCAGCTCTGGGTGAGGCCAGGGTTGCATGCATCGGTGCTCCACGAGACCGATCCGACGGTCGTTGACGAAGCCTTGAGAGTAATTGTCCACTCCACCGAAGAAGTGTCAGGACCAGTGGCCCTCATGAATAGGCCCAATGGCAAGTAGTAAGATCCGGAGCCGGAGCCGTGATTCGGACGCCCCGCTACATCCAAAGAGGAAAGCATGGGGCTTGTTCGGAACTCTATTGTGCTGTCAAGAGCACTCATCGACTCCTGCCCTCCTGACTCGGGGACTTGTGTTGTGATGTAGCCATCGCCGCCTGCAGATGAGTTCTGAGAGGCGAAATACATGGTATAGAGGTTCAACTGAACATCCGAACCCGCTTCCATCCTGACTTCATCGGGGAGCTCGTATTGCTGGTCAGAAAGCATCCCAAAAGGCATCAACATCAGCAATGAAAGCGCCAGTGCAAGCCTGAAACGGCGGGATGCTCTATTCGCTATGCTGCTCGCAAACACGTCTTGTCGCCCACAGGAGTGGTGTTAAAGCGTTCGTGCCCTAAGGGCACGTGATGAGTCAGTTCTGAGGGTTGTGAAAGCGCTCGGTTCAAGGAGTATGACCCGGGCTCAGGGACTGCAGAGGTACCCGAGTTGGTCAAAGGGGCCGGACTTAAGCTCCGGTGCAAAGTGCTTCGCAGGTTCGAATCCTGCCCTCTGCACCAATCATCTGATGCGCGTCATAGAACAACCTAACTCGCCATCAATTCCAACAACATCTAGCTTCTTCAGTGATACCGTGGCGGCAACTATTTCCCCTGGTGACATAATCTCATCCAGCAACTCGGAGGCTAGGGTCTCCATCAGGGCACTTCTCTTTCTGGAGGCGACCCTGTCGATTGAGGAAGAAAGAAACTCGTAATCGAGAACCATATCTATCTGGTCCTCCTTTGGTTTGGAGGCGCCCTCAATTATCACGTATAGATCGAAGCTTATCCTCTGAGGGCTCCCTATCTCGTGCTCATGGACCCCAATGTCAATCTCTCTGACGGAGTTTTCCAGGAAGAGAGTGGTGATCTCTTTCGACCTCGACCCAACTATCTCTCTGAGCGCCTCGATATGTGAGCCCAATCTATCCCTCCGTTTCGAAAAATACGTCCCTCTTCCTGGATAGAAACCTCTCTCCCGAGTCTACGAAAATAGTCTGTCCCGTGATGGACCTTGAACCCATAAGGAACACAACAGCATCGGCTATGTCCCCCGGACTCGGGCCGAATCCCAGTGGGGATTCTGATTGTGCCCTTGAGAAGCCCTCCTGAGTCTGTTCAGAACTTGGTAATGTGTGTCCCGGTGCCACAGCGTTGACTCTTACTTTCGGCGCTAGGCCTCTGGCCAGGGATTCGGTTACTCCCAACATTGCGAACCTTGAAGCGGTATACGAAAGATGGTCGGGATTGGGCTGAGCGACCTTCTGATCGAGTATGTTTACTACGCATGCATTTTTCCCATCGGGAAGTCTTCTGACTAATTCCCCGATTAGCAATATTGGAGAGAGGGCGTTTACTTCCATGTGGTCTGACCAAGATTCTTTCGAGACAGTGGATATGTCGTCATGGGAAAACATGGATGCGTTGTTTACTAATCCAACGACTGGGCCCAATGAATTCTCGGCAATAGAGATTATCTCAGACGCTGTCTTGGGTCTTGACAGATCACACTGTATGTGAGTAGCTTCTCCCCCGAAGGATTGTATCTCTGAGACTAGATCTTTTGCGTCACTTTCGGAGGAAAAATAGTGGACTGCTACTGAGAATCCGTTCCGGGCTAGCGCCAAAGAGATGTGTCTCCCTATCCTTGCCGCTCCTCCAGTCACAACCACGGTGCCACCATGCATGACGCCCCGGAGAAACACACCCCTATTACGGGTTGTTCTTGACGGGCTCAAGGAGGCTCTCATGAGAATGGTTAATTTCGTACCTCTATCCGAAGGAACCGATGGCCACTCGCCTGCCCGTAGTCAGGGATGCCGCAGACAGCGCAATGGGATGCGGCGCGTCTCCCCCGGGAGAAGGGAAAACTAGGCAATCCAGGGAGAGAAAGAGGCTCCCAAAGTGGTTCAAGACATCACTCCCAGTTGGCATATCCCAAGAAAGGTACAACGAGACAAAAACTCAGGTAGTCGAGAATGGCCTGAATACGGTTTGTGAAGAGGCTAGATGCCCCAATGTTCACGACTGTTGGGGCAGGGGTACTGCGACATTCATGATTGCCGGAGATATTTGTACCCGTGGTTGCAGATTCTGTGCTATTGACACGGCTAAGAATCCACCTCCCCTTGACCCTTCAGAGCCAGAGTCTCTGGCTGATGCAGTAAGTAGAATGGGGTTGAGTCACGCGGTTATCACCGTTGTGAACAGGGATGACCTGCCCGATGGAGGGGCGGAACATTACGCGGAATGCATCAAAGCCATCCATGGGCGATCTCCTGAAGTTGGGCTGGAGTTGCTTTGTTCGGACCTAGATGGTAACTTGGATTCTCTTGCCACCCTGCTGGAAGATCTGCCTCTGAAGGTCTTCGCCCACAATGTTGAGTGTGTGCCTAGGCTGGATTCGATTGTTAGAGACCCCAGAGCGTCATTCGAACAATCCATTTCCATCCTCAGAGAAGCCAAGAAGGTTAGGCCTGACATCCTGACAAAGAGCAGTATAATGGTCGGCCTTGGCGAGACGGACGAAGAGATTTCAGAAGCGATGATGAGGCTACATTCTGCGGGCGTGGACATGATTACCCTCGGCCAGTACCTTCAGCCAGGTGACAGGCACCTACGGGTAGATAGGTTTCCCGAGCCTTCTAAGTTCGCGAAATGGGACAATGAAGCGAGAGAGATAGGTTTCAGTGCTGTTGCCAGTGGCCCACTGGTAAGGTCAAGCTACAGAGCTGGGCTGCTTTGGGAAGAAGCGAAAGGTGGAGAGCCCGTAGTAACGAGAGAGTCGACTGGCTCCGCTGTAAGCTTCCTGACTACAAAACAGATTAGTCAAACCCAAACAATATGAGCAAGGAGCGAGTGACTAGAGCATGGCCGGAGAGAGTTCTGACATACCCCTTCACATACCGGATGCGCCCCATAGGCCGGGGGAAGAAGCAGAATTTGCCGACTGGCCTTGGAAGCCGGAGGACCTCGAAATGCTCGAGATCGATTGCTCGGCTGAAGATTCATCCGGTCATGCAACGGGCCTAGTCAGAGTTTTGGGTGACGACAACAGTGCCAGTGGAAAGTGGAACCCAGAACTCTCTGCAGAAGCGCTGAGACTGGGCCTTGAGCATATGCTCAGACTTCGTATTTTCGATGACAGGATGATGAAAATGCAACGTACTGGTAAGCTCTCGTTCTACATGAGGTCGTTTGGCGAGGAGGCAGTGGCAATTGCCCAAACAATGGCCCTAGAAAGTCAAGATTGGCTGTTTCCAACGTATCGGCAACCCGGCGCACAATTCGTCAGGGGCCGTGACATGGTGAGCATGATTTGCCATTGTATTGGCAATGAGAAGGATAACGTGAAGGGGAGGCAAATGCCTGTCCACTATACCTACAAGGAAGGAAGATTCATCTCTGTATCAAGCCCTGTTGGGACACAGTTCAGCCAAGCGGTCGGAGTTGCACTGGCCTCTATGTACAAAGAGCTCGACGAGGTCACAATTACATGGATCGGTGACGGGGCCAGTGCAGAGGGTGACTATCACTACGCATTGAATTTTGCCAGTATCTTCAAAGCGCCCGTAATTCTAAACATTGTAAACAATCAATGGGCGATTTCAACCCATAGTAACTTCGCCAGTGGTTTGCAAAATTTTGCCATCAGGGGCCTACCTTACGGAATACCGAGCATCAGAGTAGATGGGAATGACTTCCTAGCACTATTTTCGGTAACTAGATGGGCCAGAGAAAGGGCGTCAAAGGGAATAGGTCCGACCCACATAGAGGTCCTAACCTACCGAGCAGGAGCACACAGCAGCAGTGACGATCCATCTAGGTACAGACCCCAGGACGAAAACGAACATTGGCCGGGTGGAGACCCCATAGAGAGGCTGAAGGCCCACCTCATTAGCATAGGCGAGTGGACCGAGAAAGATCACTTGGAGTTATCTGAAAAACTAGACTCAGAGGTTATGAGTGCTTACAAAGAGGCAGTGAAATTTGGCGATCTCGCAAATGGCCCTTACCCCTCGTCAGACGCCATCTTCACTGAAGTTTACGAGAGTCCCCCATGGCACCTAATGGAACAATGGGACGAGATGAAGAAGTGGAGGGACGAGTAATGCCCAACATGAATATGGTTGAGTCGGTTAACAACGCTCTTGATACCATGCTTTCAAAGGACGAGGATGTGATAATTTTCGGAGAGGACGTGGGGTACTTCGGAGGAGTATTCAGGACTTCTGACGGGCTTCAAGAGAAGTTCGGCAAGCATCGTGTTTTCGACTCTCCTCTCTCAGAAGGGGGGATTGCGGCTACTGCCTTTGGCATGGGAATCAACGGCCTACGCCCCGTTGTGGAAATTCAGTTTGCGGACTACATCTTCCCCGCCTATGATCAGATTGTGAACGAGATGGCAAAGGTCAGGCACAGGTCGGGCGGGGAGTTTTGGTGTCCAGTCACCATTAGGACCCCCGCAGGAGGGGGGATTAGAGGCGGGCATCACCACTCACAGTCACCAGAATCTCAATTCACCCACACTCCGGGACTCAAGGTCGTCTATTGCTCAACACCGTACAATGCTAAGGGGCTCCTAATCAGTGCAATTGAGGATAATGATCCTGTAATTTTCTTTGAGCCGAAGAGATGCTATAGAGGACCGTTCTACGGTGACCCGCACAATGTTCCAACATGGAGTGGGCATTCGGAGGCCGAGGTTCCTGAGTCTCACTATTCGATCCCACTCGGAGAAGCGCGTCTAGCTCTCGAGGGTGAGGATTGTACGGTCATTGCGTGGGGCGCCATGGTGCACGTTTGCGAACAGGCGATCAAGGATAGTGGTATTTCCTGTGATCTAATTGACCTACAAACACTAGTTCCATGGGATAAAGAAGCGATTGAGAAGTCGATAACAAAGACCGGTCGTTGTGTAATTGTCCATGAAGCTCCGAAAACCAGCGGTTTTGGGGCAGAAATGGCTGCTTCCATACAAGAAAGATATTTCTGGAGCCTTGAGTCACCAATAGAAAGAGTGACAGGATGGGACACACCATTCCCCCATACTACTGAATGGGATTACATGCCCGGACCCGACAGGATAGCCGCGGCGATCGCGAGGACACAGGAGGAATGAGCATGGGAAACTACGAATTCAAGCTCCCTGATATTGGAGAGGGGGTTGTCGAAGGTGAAGTGGTAACCTGGCATGTTTCCGTGGGCGACAAGGTATCCGAAGATGACCCTCTCGTGGATGTTATGACAGACAAGGCCACTGTTACCATACCCTCCCCGACTGATGGTGTAGTTTCTTCGCTGAGCGGGGAAATAGGAGATATGATTGCCGTTGGAACTACCTTGGTTGAATTCGATGCCGAGGGAGCCCAAGTCAAGGCTGAAGAGGTCGACGAAGAAGAAGTTACTGAGGAGGTAGATGAGGTCCCTGTTACGGAGCCTGCTCCCGAGCCATTGCCGAAACCTTCTGCCCCCCCAGTTACCCCAAAGTCCGAGGCATCCCAAGCAATGCCTGTACCTCCTGCTACACCTACTGACAAGTCCGGAAGAGTGCTTGCTAGTCCGGCAGTAAGACGCCGTGCACGCGAGGCGGGTGTTGAATTGTCCAGCCTCAATGGTAGCGGACCTTCTGGTAGAGTTCGCCATGCCGACATTGATGCGTTCCTGGCAGGAGGAGGCGCGGTGATGGGAGCCGCTCCAGCTGCTTACTCGACAAAGAGGACGGATGTCACCGAGGTAAAGGTCGTGGGACTTAGGAGGAAGATATCAGAGCAGATGGTGAAGAGTGCATTCTCAATCCCTCACTTCTCGTATTTCGAGGAAGTCGATGTTACTGAGCTTGAAGGGTTGCGTCAAATGCTGAATTCTAGCCGGTCCCCAGAACAGCCAAAACTAACCTACCTACCATTCATCATGCTGGCACTCTCCAAGATTATGCCCGATCACCCCGAGTGCAATGGACACTTCTACGATGATTCGGGAGTTGTGCACAGGCATTCAGCTGTCAACCTAGGAATTGCTACTCAGACCGAACGTGGGCTGTACGTTCCCGTCGTTAAGCACGTCGAGTCTCTAGACATATGGGATGCAGCAAGTGAGCTGATTAGGGTTTCAGGTGCGGCCAGGGATGGTACGGCAAGTCTGGACGAATTGACAGGTTCGACATTCACCATTACGAGTCTTGGAAGGGAAGGAGGTTTGGGCGCAACTCCGATAATCAACCACCCTGAGATGTCGATACTTGGAGTTCACAAGGCAAGGGAAATGCCAGTGGCCAGAGATGGGCAGATATTTGTCCGGAGAATAATGAATTTGTCGAGCTCGTTCGACCACAGGGTGGTTGATGGGGCTGATGGCGCAAGGTTGATTCAGCACCTAAAGAGGTTGCTCGAGCACCCTGCCCTGATCTTCATGTGAGGGTTTGACATGGCTGAATTAAGAAAATGTCAGGTTCTCGTCGTCGGCGCTGGACCTGGCGGGTATGTTGCTGGAATTAGGTCTGGCCAACTAGGGCTGGACACCATAGTTGTCGAAGGGGACAAGGCAGGAGGTACCTGCCTGATCAGGGGCTGCATCCCAAGTAAGGCAATGATCCACGCTGCTGAGCGTTTCGAGTCTCTGAGTCGGCACGCATCTGAAGGAGGGCACATGGGGATATCAGTTTCTGAGGGCCCTACTCTGGACATGTCAGCCCTTGTTTCATGGAAGGACGGCATTGTTGAACGGCTAAACAAGGGAGTTGAGTCCTTGTTGAAAGGAGCAGGTGTCGAACTATTGAAGGGCTGGGCTAATTTCACATCTCCGAAGAGGTGCTTAGTTGAAACCTCGGAGGGCATCATTGAAATTGAGGCCGAGAATGTTATACTAGCCACTGGTTCAAGTCATATTGACCTGCCATTCATGCCTTGCGATGAAGAATTTATACTATCTTCAACCGGGGCGCTGGACCTCAAGAATCTACCAAAAAGGGTAGCAATTGTTGGTGGTGGATACATTGGCCTAGAGCTGGGGTGCGCACTTGCAAAAATGGGTTCCGAAGTTACTGTAGTGGAAGGTATGGACAGCATTCTAGGTATTTTCGACAAGGAACTTAGGAGGCCCCTTGAAATTTGGCTAAAGAAGCACGGAGTTGTGGTGCATACTAACTCTCTCGCCAGAGGGGCCGAGGTCAAGGGGAGAGGTGCCTCGAAGAAGGTCGAGTTGAAGTTCGAAAAGGGGGGCGAGGAGCACGTCCTCAAGGTCGACAAGATCTTGGTCACCGTTGGAAGACGCCCGAACACGAGCGACTGGGGTCTAGAAAAGACCGGTGTTAGGATGGATGCATCCGGGAGATTCATCAGGATAGACAGGAAGTGCAGGACTAATGTCCCTGGAGTTTATGCAATTGGTGACGTCTCAGGGGAGCCAATGTTGGCACATAAGGCGAGCGCTCAGGGTGAAATGGTGGCGGAGATCATCTCTGGCCTTGACAGAGAGTTTGACAAAATCTCGATTCCGGCCATCGTCTTCACCGAGCCGGAGGTTGTTTCTGTTGGGCTCCTCCCAGAGGATGCTGAAGAAAGGGGGGAGGAGATAATCATCGGCAAGTTCCCATTGGCTGCCAATGGTAGGGCACTAACACTGGAGGCAGAGAAGACTGGCGGTTTTGTTAGAGTGGTGGCTAGAGAATCTGATCATGCGATATTGGGAATTCAGGCAGTTGGCAGTCATGTGGCCGAACTGCATGGGGAATTTATTCTGGCTCTTGAGATGGGCGCACTATTGGAGGACATCGCAGAAACTGTACACGCTCACCCGACCATGACAGAGGCATTCCATGAGAGCGTCTTGAAGACTCTTGGACATGCCATACATTCAGCATGAGGTATTGCAATGAGGGCAATTAGGGTCCTCAGAGCTGGAAAGGCCGAACATACACTTGTTTCAAAGGCCATGAAAGAACTCCAGAAAGAAAGGATTGACGACAAAATTCCAGACACTCTGATCATCGTGGAGCACCCTGAGGTTGTGACTATTGGGCCGAAGGCCAGAAGGGAGGGGGTGGAGGTTGATGGATACCCTACAGCGCAGACCGACAGAGGGGGAGGGATTACATGGCATGGACCTGGGCAATTGGTGGTTTACCCTATCATTAAGTGGGATGTAGGGGAGCAGGGCGTCAGGAAAATCATCGGACTACTGGAAGACTGGGCCATTGCTGCAATGAAAAATTGTGGCGTGGAGTCGTACAAAGATCCGTCTATGCAAGGAGCTTGGGTAGATGGGTACAAAATATGTTCAATTGGACTATCATTTTTGCACTGGGTTAGCCGACATGGAATGTCGATAAATATCGATACCCCTGGCTCTAGGGTTGAAGATCTGGAAGGGTGTGGGATGACAAGAGGGACCCATACAAGTCTGCACCAGCTCGGGTATATGCATGATCCAAATGGAGAGCCGCTAAACATTCGCCGATTCGAGGAGGCCTTGCTTGAAACTTGCGAGGAGATTCTGAATAGGGCCCCAATGAGCCCTGAAAATTGGACCCCGGAAGTATTGGCATGATTCCTAGGAGAGGGGACTTATCCATTCACTGGTGTCTCGATGAAGAAACCGTATTCCTAAACCACGGTTCTTTCGGGGCGACACCAATTGCCGTATTGAAGGAGCAGAATAGAATCAGAGAGCTGATGGAGGATGATCCGGTATTATTCGTCGAGAGAATAAGTCGCGACATGTGGTGGGAATCCATTGTAGCTATATCTGAATTCATGAATGCCGATCCCGATGGGATGGTTTTTGTCACAAATGCCACCGCCGGTGTCAATACTATTCTCAGGTCTCTAGATCTGAAAGGGGGAGACGAGGTAGTAGTTCCAAATCATGCATACCAAGCATGTTGGAATGCTGTAGACTACGTTACTTCCAGGTCCGGGGCGGAGACAGTGGTAGTTGACATTCCCTTCAGAGTTAGTAATGAAGAAGAGGTTGTCAATTTGATCATGGATGCGATAACAGATAGGACTGTTCTAGTTATGATAGACACAGTGACCAGTCCCACGGGTCTGAGGATGCCATTTGAGAAATTGGTTAAAGAAATTCAGGGAAGGGGTGTTGATGTGCTCCTTGATGCAGCTCATGGGCCTGGGATTGTTGAGGTTGACATCTCTGAATTGCAGCCGGCCTACATAACTGGCAACTGTCACAAATGGATTTGTACACCCAAGGGTTCGGCGTTTCTGCACATTAGGGAAGACAGAAAGCATCTGATCAAGCCACTGAATATTGGTCACGGTTACTCTAGCGAAGGCACGGATCAGGAGAAATTCAGATTCGAATTTGATTGGACGGGTACACAAGACCCGTCTGCTTGGCTTTGTATTCCATTCGCGCTGAGGTACATGGAGGGTTTGGTAGAAGGGGGCTGGCCCGAGATTATGGAAAGAAACAGGGCCCTTGCATTGAAAGGCAGGGAAATAATCTGTGAAGCTCTGGGAACAACTCCTCCGACCCCTGAATCTATGATCTCATCACTGGCTGCTGTCGAGTTCCCATGGGATGGCGAGGTTGTCGCTCCCGGGATGGAAGGTGACCCCGTCCACAATTCCCTGTATGACGAATTCAAGATACAGGTCCCTGTGATGGCGTGGACGCATCACGACGCCAAGTACATCAGAATCTCTGCTCAACTATACAACCACGAAGATGAATACGTTTACCTCGCAGAGGCATTGAAAGAAATACTTGGCAGATAGGAAACCATTCAAGTCCATTGAGTACGGCCCAGCATACATGCCGGAGGCGGTAGTGGCGATAACTGGGGCCTCTGGGGCCAGGTATGGGGTGAGGCTAGTAGAGCAACTTAGCAGCTATGGATGGAATGTTGATTTGATTGTTACAAGGGCTGGCGCCATTAATCTTGATCTGGAATGCGGGATCAAACCTGAAGAGCTTTCAGAAATTGGGGGGGTGAAGCTCCATAGCAATTCTAACCTTGCTGCTAGACCGGCGTCTGGATCTGCTAAGTATGACGCATACATTATCTGTCCCGCTAGTGGAACCACAATAGGCAAGGTGGCCTCCGGGATTTCGGATAACTTGGCTACTAGGAGCGCTCTTGTAGCGATAAAGGAGCGCAGGAAGCTGATTCTTGTTCCACGGGAGACGCCTATGTCAACGCCCCATCTAGAGGCCATGGCAAAAATGTCTTCATGGGGGGTCGTGATTCTTCCAGCGAATCCCGGGTTCTATCACGCCCCAACAACAATTGACGAGTTGGTCGACTTTGTGGTTGCAAGGATACTCGACCAGTTAGATGTGGATCACGAATTGGGCAAAAGATGGACTGGCGAAGAGGTTTCAGATAACTAAACGTCACCTAGGGAATCGTTTTCCAAATGGGTTCAATAGTCAAGAGTGGCCGTAATTTCCCGATGGAAGATGGCTCTGATTGGTCTAGACTTACCATTCCGGAACTCAAAGAGGTCTTGAAATCTAGGGGTTTACCGGTCTCTGGTAGCAAATCCGAACTCGTCGAGAGGATTCTAGAGAGCGAGGTCATTGATGCTGAAATGGTCGATGAGATCGAGTCCCCGAAAGGGGAGGGAGTCTTGGAGAAGATTTTCTCCCGCAATTCTCCGGAAAATGTCCGAAAAGGAATAAGGGGGATTCGTGAGATTCCAGTGCGGGTTCTCGCAGTTGTAGCAGTATTGATGGTTGGCGGTTCCGGTGGGGCACTCCTCTATGGTGATGATATCGTCAAGTGGATACAGGGAGAGCCGGAATACAGACTTATTGAATTCGATCAGAATCAAGTCAGGGAGTATGCGCAATCTCTCGTAGACCTTGGCCACCCCGATTGGGAGGGTCGGATGTCTGGAACTGTGGAAGAGCTGAATGCTGCTGAATCAATAAAGAATAATTTCACCTCAGCCGGGATTCCCACGACTATGGATGAGTTCGAAGTTCCGATGTTTGTTATTGGCGAAGAGCCGACATTGTCTATTTGCGTCCCAGGGGACATTGGGGGGCTGATAGGTGGCCCAACACCCTGTTCAGCAGCTGACGTAAATAGAGAAGTTACATCTTTCACTCATAGGGAAGATTTCGTCATCCAGGGATATAGCGGTTCAGCGTCAGTAAGCCATGTTGAGAATATGGATATCATCGACTTGGGTAATGGCAGTTCAGAGGCTGATTGGGGGTCCGCAGCGAGCAATGTAGCGATGGTGTGGCTAGATGAGGGGACGGATGGCAATACGGCATTACTTCAGCGGGCCATACAGAATGACGTATACAGCATGATTACCATCAACGCGAAACAGAATTGTGGCGATTTGGTTGTGGACGATTGCGTTCCCTACTTCAAGTCGGTGGACAGGAGCCAATTCGATTTCATTCCGGATAGTTTCGGCTTCATCATGGTCTCGAAGAGCGTTGGAGAAACCATTGTTGAAATGGTGATAAATGGAGAGGGGAGATTAGGCATGATGACTGATGTAGATAATCAAGGAGTGGCTACCATTCGTGTCCCTTGTGGGGTTATCCAGGGGAAGACTGATTCGGCCATAGTTATGGGTGCGCACCATGACACCGTGTACAATGGACCCGGTGCAGTAGATGATACCTCGGGAGTTGCCACCCTTCAGGAAATTGCCCGGCAGTTCGGGATTCTTGAGTCCCAACTTGGGGAGCCGGAGCACACTCTATATTTCTGCACATGGGGAGGCGAGGAAGAGGGCCTCTGGGGATCCAAAGAGTGGGTTGACAAGTACAGAACTATGCTTGGAGAGAATCTTAGACTATATCTCAACCTAGACATGAATCACGTCGATCTTGAAAGGAACAATGGGTTAACAATGTTCGGAAATAGCAAGTCCGATGTTCAATCTTTGAGGGGGATATCAAAGGCCTTCTCCGAGTCATATCCTGAACTTTCAGCAAAGTACGCCATTAATGTAAGAGATATTGATTCAAGCGGGATGCCATACAATTCGGATCATGCACCATTCGTTTACGATATCGATAATGAACCCGATGATGGCATGGAATACGGAAATGCCGTTGTGTGCTATGGATCGGGCTCTATTGAATATCACACATTTCTAGATAGGATGGACAGGTTTAATGAAGAGAGTTTGGTTGTTTCTGGGGTGATTTTTGGATCACTGGTAAGATATCTCTCGTATGGCGAGGCTTAGGGCTCACATTCTCTCTGGACAATCTATTCCCAAAAGTCCCAGTCCCAATGATAATGCCCTAGCAGTCAAATCACACAATGCTAGTCTACTTGACTTGACGTCGTCATCCTCATCCAATACATGGCACACCTCGTAGAACGAGGCAAATGAGGATGCGATAGAGTGTAGATGAGTGCAGAGTTTGTGTGGGTAGAGTCCGGCTACCGAGTAATCAACAGCCTCTGAAAAACATACCAAAGTTTTCGCGAGATCTCTTTCCTCCGGAGTTCCTAGATCAATCTGTGCTTCCAGAAGTGAGTCCCTGCCTATTCCCGAACGTGAGAATATGCTGCAGATTCTTGCATGGGCATACTGGAGGTAAGGTGCGGTATTACCCTCAAATGAAAGCATCCTATCCCAATCGAAGACGTAGTCCTTGGTCCTGTCCGAGGAAAGATCGGAATATTTCACAGCGCCAATACCAATCATCCTAGCAACATCCTCCCTCTCGGCGCCGGCGAGTCCGGGATTTTTCTCTGAAATTGAAGACTCTGCCCTCGTTACTGCCTCTCTAAGGAGGTCGACCAGCTTAACGTTCTGGCCCTTCCTACTCTTCAGCATATGGCCACTAGAATCCAGAACTGAACCAAAGTTGACATGCACTGAACGGTGACCCTGGTTCATGAATCCCGCCTTTGTTGCGACCTCGAAAACCATCTCAAAATGTTGTTTCTGAGGAGTTCCTACAACATACAGAAGTTCATCACAACCAATCCTCTCAACCCTATCGATTATACATGCTAGATCCGATGTTGAATAATTGAAACCACCATCTGCCTTCCTTATCATGACTGGGAACGGTTCGCCGTCTCGGTTGAGCCATTTCCCACCAAGAAATACTACTTCTGCCCCATCGCTATTCTGCAGCATGCCTATTTCCGAGAGTCGGTCGACAACGATCGGCAATAAATGCCTATATGCTGACTCGCCCATAAGGTCGTCATCTGTTAGAAGGACACCTAACATCGAGTAAACCTCATTGAAGTAATTGGTAGATACATCCACAAGAATTTGCCAGAGCCTGAGGGTCTCTTCATCCCCACTTTGCAACATAACTACCCTGGACCTTGCCCTCTCTGCAAATTCTGAATCTTCGTCGAACTTGGTCCTCGCCTGTTTGTAGAACAAATCGAAATCTGAAATCCCTTTTTCTCCAGCTACATTGCTTTCCCCTATGTCAAGAAGATGCTCGATCAGCATTCCGAAGGGAGTCCCCCAGTCGCCCACGTGGTTTTCCCTATGTACCGTGTGACCCTTGAATTCCAGCATTCTAACAATTGCATCTCCTATTACTGTAGACCTTAGGTGACCAACGTGCATTTCCTTGGCCACATTTGGCGCCGAATAGTCAACGGCTATCACCTTAGTATCATCTAAGGAGACACCCATCCTAGAGTCTGGGATAAGGCCCTCTACCTTTGATGAAAGCCATGACTCCGTTGCTGAGAGGTTTACGAATCCGTTTAGAGAGGAGACCTCGGCAACTCCAACGAGACTCTCTGAGATTGCAGAAGAAATATCGTCAGCTATGTCAGAAGGGCTCTTCTTCATCAGGGGGGAAAGTGAGTGGCAGGGCATGGCTACGTCTGCCAACGACCCCCCTGCTGTCGATGGACCCACTAGCCCCTCCCAAGTTCCATCCTCAAGGCCCATAGAAAGGAGAGGGGGGGCCATAAGCGGGAGTAGCTCGCTGATCAATTCCCTCATTCATTCACCTCATGATATTGGATACCTTAGCAGGGCTGCGATGCCTCCGAAGGCATCGTACAGGGTGGCTCCCTCTTCCGTGTCCATTGAGACTAGTGTGACGGAGGCTGAGGTGTGCCCTGCTAGAAGGGTTAGTTCATCTATCAGATCCATCGATCTTTCTTGGTCCTCCCTGACGTCTTCAGCGGAACAAGAGTCGCAATCTGGAATCTCAGAACGGCTCTTCTGCGTCTGTTCCCACTCATTACCACAATTCTTACAAACCCAGAAAACCCTTCTCTCTGTGATATTCTCAGAAAGTAGGAGTCGGTCGACTGCGCCTTGTTCCAAGGCATTTCTAATCATTACCTCGCCGTATGTCGCCTTTGGGTGGGCCTGCATAACTTCTCGAAGAAAGGAGTCGACAAGTTCCCTCTCAGCATCCAATTCAATCTGGTCCATCAGCCCCCCAGCACGCTGAATGAGCTCCCTTAGACCACTCTCATTTGAGTAACCTACATCGAAGAATGGTTCCCTAATGAGCTTCTTTATTTCATGATGAAAATAATCGTTCTTGACAACATAATCCTTTGTCGCTCCGGGCCCTCCGATGATTATTCCTTTTAGATCCTCGATCATCGGTAGCCAGTAAGCACAGGCCCTCTCGGCGGACTTCTTGAAGAATTTGTCAGCTGCTTCCTCTATTAGCCTCTCGAATCTCTGAGCGGACTGCCCCCCTCGACCATGTTTGGAGGGAACTAGGGAAGTCACGTGCTCCTGGCAATGTAATCTCTTACCGCTAGCCAGCCCATACGCTGACTCTGACCGATCTATGACAAACAAACCGTAAGCCGTCCTGTCGATCAGCATTTCTTCGAGCTGACTCAGCTCGAATGTAGATCCACACCTGTATCTGTAGGATCCGAATGCCTCGGGTGGATCATCGACTACGACGCTTACGAGCCTAGTCTTGTTGTTGCCGACGATAACATGTCCGACGAATAAAGCCAAACCCATTTCCCCGGGATTTTTGTACCTGTTCAATGAAGCCATAGCAGATTCAATGGCGTCGGAAACGTGCTTCCTGGTAGACTTTGATTTGATATTGGCGGCCTGTCCCGCCTCATTTCCTAATTGATGACGTACGTCGCTAATCATTTTGTCAGGAGGAATGACTAACGAAACAAGTTCTGTCCCCATGCCCTTCATCGCGGACAAGTCTTCTACCGCCTTCTTCAGTCTGAGTCTGCGCTGTTGAAGCTCAAGCTCGTCAGACATACCTTCCCTCCTGCGGAAGGCCGGAGGGGCAGCATTTCAACCCTTAGACGATGGTTGGGCATAGGCATTGAAAGGGGGCGTCCCAGCCCATTAGTCGATGGCGACGGTAATCGCAGCTATCGGGGGCAGTCTCCTAAGGCCGGAGATAGATGAGCGACACGCTTGGCTTGAAGGACTAGTTTCAGTGATTAGAGACAGGGTTTCAATGAACGACAGGATCGGCATTGTGGTCGGAGGTGGAGCTCCTGCTAGGGAGGGTATTGAGCTGGCTAGGCCACTAATTGACAATGAGGGCCATTTGGATAAGATAGGTATTGCAGCAACTAGGCTGAATGCCACCATAGTCAGGGAGGCCCTCTCGGATGCGGGTGTTTCCGTTTCTGGAACCATACCCTCTAGGATAGATGAGGCTGTGTTACTTCTCGAGGAGAGGCCGGTTGTCGTCATGGGAGGCACAACTCCTGGACACACAACTGATGCAGTAGCGATTCGTTTTGCCATTGCCTCTAGTGCGGACAGATGCATAATTGCAACTAATGTTCCCAAGGTCTACGACGACGATCCCAGGACGAATCCCGATGCTGAGGCCCATGATGTTCTAACGCTCGGGCAACTTCAGGATATTGTCGGACCTGCCGAGCACTCGAGAGCGGGGGCTTCCCAGATTGTTGATCCAATTGGGGTCTTCGAGGCCAGAGCGGCGGACATGACTCTGAACATTCTTGATGGGAGAAATGTGGGGCTCATTCGTGCTGCAATAATCGGTGACGATTTTGAAGGAACTCTGGTCGAGGGAGTGTGATTCCATGAGCAGGACGGACAGGATTGCCAAAGCTGCCAGAAGGACTGCGCAGGAAGCTCGGGACGCTGCTTCTAGACGTAGGCAAGAGGAAAAAAGGAAGCGGACGAACAGCTCGATGGCAATAGAGCCGCATCGACATTGCGTGGTTTGCTGGTCTCCAATTTCGCTGGATAGTGATCCGGCAGTATGTTCAGAGACTGCATGCATAGAGAAGAACGAGAAAAGGGAGAGTTCTAGAAAGAGGTTGACGATTATGATGTACTTGTTCCCGGGTATAGCAATCATCCTGCTAATGCTGCAGTTGGCCGGAGGGGCCGTTTGAGATTTTTCTGAAGTGGTAAAATGAACATGGTTAGGATACTCTCTGTCCTCCCTGGAGCCATTGGTTCAGTATGCGTATTATTGGTCCTAGGAAGCCTTCTTGGCATTGGATTAGAGGAGTCTCGAACGGATGTGCCAATAGTTCCCTGCACCGATGATTCAGTTGGGTGCCCAGTAGGCATGACAACGGATGACCTAGATGTCCCCTCCTCGTTCTTTCTACTTGACATCCAATTAAATGTCCAGTGGGACGATCCCGATAGAAGCTGGATAGGGGTTGTTGATGCGAAGTACAAGGATGATTGTCCGCCGGATTCCAATGGTCTAACGTCATGCACTTCAGATGACTTTGAGTACGAAGCAGGAGGTCCAAACTCTGACGGCGGAGAGTTCGAATTCACGCTGAAGCCGGGAAAATATCGCTTTGTAACAGCGGGAAAAGATGGGTCCTCCCTTGATGAACAGATTGTAACGATAAACACTGAAGTTCACCTATCTTCATTTGTAGAAATTGTCCTTGGAGGGATTGGCATCATGTTACTGGCGGGCGCAGGCGAGATGGCGTTTCCAATCAAGAGCCTGTGGAAGAAGTTCAGGGGCGCCTGACCAATCCACAGTTTCCTTGAATAACTGAATCATTGTGGGGCGTGCATGGTCGCAGAGAAGTGCCCGGGGTGCGGATCGGAGATCGATGTTGGCGGGCTGCCCGTTTCCATAGGCGGTTTCAATCTCTATTGCACTGTGTGCGGACGCAACTGGCACGTGGAGTAGTCACTCCTGGACGTCCTCTCTAGGCCAATCATCGGGAAGGTTAAGTGGGTCTACCACCTCATCTGCTGCAATCATATCCACCAGTATAGAGCGTAGTTCCTCCACTCCTTCTCCACTCTCGGCACTAACCATGAAGCTGGAACCTTCCGGCGGCGAATCGTAGAGGTCTGACTTACTATGAACAACGATGATTGGCCTTTCAGAAATTAGGCCTCTGACCTCTTTCAAGAGGTGTTCCTGTTCCTCAATGGGAGTTGTTGCAGAGTCTGTGGAGTCAAGCAGAAAAAGGAGAACGTCACCTACATTTTCCAATGCAGCAATTGCTTGCATCTCAATGCTATTCCTTTCGGACATTGGGCGATCTAGGAGGCCCGGTGTGTCCACCATCTGGTACTTCCTCCTCCTGTGTGTGAAATGCCCCAAGTGCAGTCGCCTGGTAGTAAAGGGGTAGGCAGCAACCTCTGGCTCACCGCTGGAAAGAGCTGTGATTAGGGCGGATTTACCAACATTTGGCGAGCCAGCGACAACGATGCATGGCTCCATGGAGTCTATCGATGGCAGAGTCCTCAATGTATCACGCGCGGCTCCAAGCCATTCTATCTCAGGAGAGACTTGGTCAAGAATTGAGGAGAATCTCCCATATGCAGCCCTTCTGGCCTGATGGAACCCATCAACATCCCGCAACCTCAGAATCCTTCTCTGGGTGTCTCCAGCAATTGATCTGATCCTCTCTGCGGCCCACTGGATAGTCCCAAGGCTCCTCCTATATTCGTCACTACCCACGGCCGCATCGACTAGTGCCTGATCAAACGGAGAAAGGGCATTAAGGCTAGGCCACAATTCAACATATGCAATCAATGTTGAGTCGATAACAGAAGCTGCTGATTGGACCATTTTATTCATCTGCTTACGGACCCTATGGTACTTATCGGGATCTTCTACGGTGTCAGGCTGCTTGCTGGCGCGTCTGAACGCCTTATCCAGAATCTCGTCCGTCCTCAGGACGGTTGGAATCCTGCGCCACTCTACCGATGCCATGCCCTCCCTCGGCCGCACCGCGGTAACCATCCCTCTTCAAGTGAGCAGTTCGCAATATTATGTAATTTTCAGAACACACCCCTTTTCTATAACATACCCTACGGAGGGACATGCCGGACATCGAGGGAGGGGGCATGGAGAGCAGTCTTCCGGATTGGGCTAGAAAAATACACGAAGCACACGGCTCGCCTTCTTTGGATGAACTTCAGGATGTTTTCCATGGCCCTCTTTCGGAGAGAAGAGCGGGGCTCAGGAAAGACGATCTACTGGAGATATTGATTGACTCGCGCGCACTGCCCAAGGGCTCTGATAACTGGATCAGGGGCATGTTGCTAGGGACCACCAGGAACGCTGTAGAAATTATGGATGACGAGGGGTCATTCAGATCCATTGCCAGGGATGTGATTGTAGAAGTGCGGCTACTTGCACATATGAGGCTCCCCTACCTCGAGGACAAGGAGATGATGAAATTTGAGAAGGAGGACATGCGTCTCCGTTCTATGATGCAGGAGAAAGCCGAGCAGATGGCTGATGGAAGGCAAGACAACAATCTGTGGGGATGACTATGGAAGACCTTGCTGACAAAAGGTGCTTGGCCTGCGAGGGTGGACAGCCGGCCCTCACTGAAAGTCAAATCTCCGATCTATTGCCGGGACTTAGTGAAGGCTGGAGAGTCGTTGAAAACCACCATCTCGAGAGGGAGTGGGGCTTTCATGACTTTTCCACAGCACTTGAATTCGTCAACCTGGCCGGAGAAATTTGTGAGGAAGAGGGGCACCATGCGGACTTTGAAGTCGGCTGGGGAAGGGTGAAGGCAGAAATTTGGACACACAAGATCGATGGCCTAACAGAGTCTGATTTCTACCTAGCTGCGAAGTTCGATAGAATCGAGCGGTGATTTGAATGAGCCTTGTACAGGATGCAATTACCTCTAGGCGGACTATATACAAGTACAGCAGTAGAGAAGTTGACCCAAAATTTCTAGAAATGGGTTTTGAGGCCGCAAGGAATGCGCCCTGCCACAAGAATACCCATCCGTGGAAATTCTACGTCATGGGAGAGGACTCCCGAAAGGCTCTAATTCCCGAAATCGAGAGCCTGGCTACAAAGAAGTGCAAGGATGGAGAAGATTCGACAGAAGCAATAATTAGGGCGATCAATAAGATAGTCTCTCCGCCAGTACTAATCTGCGTGACGACAGCATTGAGTCCCGATGACAGCTTTAGGGAAGAGGAGGACTACGCCGCTACCGTCTGTGCGACGCACAATATGATTCTGTCTCTCTGGGGGAATGGTATAGGCTCTCAATGGAGCACGGGAGCCATCACACGTTCTGACTTAGCCTATTCTACAATAGGAGCCACCAGGAGTGAGGAGAGAATAATAGGATTCATCAAAATAGGCTATCCGGAGGAAATACCCTCAAAGAGCAAGAAGGGGATAGAGGAAATTAGAGCATACCTCCCTTAGGCATATCCGGACAAATATGATTGTGGTGAAAAGATGAGGAAGGTTGTATATCCAAGAACCGGTGGTGTTGACTCTATTGAGATAATTGAGTGCCCGGATCCGGTCCCGGGGCCCAATCAAGTGAGGGTGAGGGTGCATAGAGCTGGCATTAACTTCGCTGACCTAATGATGAGACAGGGGCTATATGGGTCAAATCCGGACCCCCCATTCACGCCGGGCTACGAGGCTTCTGGAGAGGTCGTAGAAGTAGGTAGTGAAGTTGACTCACTATCTTGTGGGGACCGGGTTCTTGCTATGACTGGTTTTGGAGGGTACTCGGAGCAAGTAGTTCTAGATTCTAGCAGGGCAATCAAACTACCGGACTTAATGACTTACGATCAGGCAGCTGCAATCCCTGTGACTTACGGCACTGCATTCCACATGCTCGTACATCTGGGCCGAATTGCTGAAGGAGACACGGTACTGGTCCACCATGCTGCAGGAGGGGTTGGAACGGCGGTTGCGCAGATATGCAAGGCCTATGGGGCTTCATTGGTGATTGGTACCGCTTCAAAGCCGAAGAAGGGATTCGTGGAATCAATGGGTGTCAAATTTGTTGACAGGGACTCCGAGGACTTCGTTAGTATATGCAAAGAATTGACTGATGGCAAGGGAGTTCACCATGCTTTGGACCCAGTTGGAGGGAACAACCTGATGAAATCATACAAGGCACTAAGGAAGGGTGGGAAGTTGTATTTCTTCGGCGCATCTAATGCCGTAAAGGGCGACAAGAAATCAGTCATTTCTGCTTTGAGAATGTGGGGGACTACGCCAAGTTTCGACCCATTGAAGATGATGAGCAGCAACAAAGCCGTCTTCGGAGTCCACATGGGACTACTGGATGACGAGTCAATATTCAAGGGGCATCTCTCGAAACTTTCCGAAATGCTTCTAAAGCGGCAGATTGAGCCAGTTATCGACTCTGTTTGGAGATTCGAAGATGTTGCAAAGGCGCAAATGCACATGCATGACCGGAAGAATCGCGGGAAAATTCTCCTAGACTTCTCTCCTAACTGATCAGGAGTCTGGCCCTACGTTTACTAGAGTCTGACTGGCCTAGTTGCACCACACGCTTGGCACTTTAACAGAGTTGTTCGATCCTCTTTTATGAACATTGTATCTGGTGCTTTGCACTGGTTACATAAGATGTAGGTCTTGACATAACTGACTAGTTTCTCCTTAATCCTCTTTGGTGGAACCCGGCCCTTGAGCATGATGCGAGATTGCTCCCTAGTGCCAGAAGTTCCCAATTCATTCAGCAGGTACTGATAGACGTGATTTGAGTCCCTATCCATCGCATCCACGACGTCGGAGAAGTTTCGAAGAATTGTCTGGCTACCCTCAATCATGATTTCTGGTTCGGGCATTGTCCAACGGGACCTCTGGCTAAGTCCCTCGGGTATTCTTTCTCGTGCCCGGTCCAGAAGTTCCTCGTAATCAAAACCCGTCATTGGAACGCCGAAGCTTGGGTCCCTTTTCACCCCACCGGAAGGACTCTCGCTCAGGCAAGGTCAAAGTGAGGATGCCTGTTGGGAATGTCATGAGTGGAGCGTTGGAGGTCAAAGTAGCCAGGACCGAGGAGGGGGCTAGGCTTCCGACCATGGGTAGCGAACACGCAGCCGGTTGGGATCTTTACGCCCTTGAAGACTCAGTGGTGCCTTTCAGGAAGAGTGTGAAATTGCGAACGGGGCTTAAGGTAGCAATTCCAGTGGGATTCGAAGGGCAAGTCAGAGCACGCTCATCTTTAGGATCAAAGGGATTGATACTCCCTCATAGTATTGGCACGATTGATGCGGACTACAGGGGAGAGTTATTCGTACTCATGACATGGATAGGAGAAGGGGATTCGTATACTGTTAGGGCAGGAGAGAGGATTGCTCAATTGCTAATCTCCCCTATCCCGGAGATCACGTTCAGAGAAGTTGGGGAAAGTGGGCTCGGTGAGACCGAAAGGGGCGAAGGTGGATTCGGCAGTACCGGTCGTTTCTAATTCCGATATAACCAACGCTTTCCCATATTCTATTCTCAATAGGTTCATAGCAACCGTAGTGGGGGAAAGGGCGATGACGAGCAGTGTCGACGAATTACGGGCCAAAGTCGAGCAATATCGCTCAGAAGGGCTCAACACACAACAGATTGCGGATGAAATGTCCCTTTCACAGACTACAATCAAATGGCTCTCCTCAGGGGGAGTCGGATCTGACGATCGTCCCGAAGACATCAGAGTTGGATGGAGATCAATAGCCGTTAAGGCTGGAAGAATTGAAGCTATATCATACGTTTTCTGCGATATAATTGAGGAGGAAATAGGCGAAGATGTTGACACAGTAGTTGGAATCAGTATCAACGGGATCGCTTTCGCACAAGCTGTCGGGGGGCAATTAGACCTAGACATCGCAATCAGTCGAAGCATCAGTGACGATGGGGGTGGGCATATCTCAGAGGTTTTCGCGGATGTTGAGGGCAAGCGGTGTGTCGTCGTTGACGACGTGCTATCGGGGGGAACAACCATGACCAAGACTGTGAACAACCTAAGGGCGGCTGGAGCTGACGTTAAGCTCTGCTTGGTCCTTGCAAACAAGTCGCACAGGGATGAGGTAGAAGGAGTTCCTCTCAGAGGTCTTGTCAGAGTGGTGACAGTCTGAGGAAGAGGGATGCACTGGGCGGACTTTGCAGCACGGAAGCTCT
>CETH01013473.1_pt1 | contig 34567 bp, 27 predicted proteins | sample 361461 | NCBI WGS metagenome assembly CETH01 (sample SAMEA2622695, study PRJEB7988) | marine metagenome | isolation source: saline water (ENVO:00002010), including
CTCAATAATCCAAGAGTATGCTAGCTTTGGGTTATGAAAGAATTTAAATACTTTTATAGTTTTTTTTATTGGAATAAAAAATAAAACTCTAAGCGAATTTACTATCATGAAAGTCTTTCTTTACTTGTATATTTACCATACATTATCTCAACTTGTTTAATATATTTTTCTATTGTAAATTTTTCTGAAACTAATTTTTTCCCATTTACTCCTAAGTGATTAGCTAACTTTTTATCTTTTAATATTTTTATTACCCATTTGGCCATAATTTTAGGTTTTTTACTTTCTACCAATACACCATTATATTTGTGCTTGATAGCTTCGGGGGTTCCTCCAACATTGGTAGCAACTATAGGTTTACCGGCAGCCATACTTTCTATTGCTATTCTTGGGAAACCCTCAGTTAAGGATGGCATTATTATTACATCAGATATTGAAAATATTTCAGGCAAATCTTTTCTTGCTCCAAGAAATTTTATTTGCTTATCTAAACTTAACACCCTTGCTTGTTCTTCTAGTTGTTTTTTGTCTTCACCTTCTCCAGCTATTATAAATATAGTATTGTTCATAGTCTTTTTTATTTCGTAAAATGTTTCAATTCCGAAGTTTATGCCTTTTACCTTTCTAAGACGACCTACGCAAAGTATAATTTTTTTTGAACCATTTATATTAAGTGATTTTTTTATCTGAGTTTTTGATTTGCTTATTTGGTATTTTTTTATATCAATTCCAGAGTAAATAATTTTTATTTTTTCTTTTGGTACTTTCAAATTTTTGTGAATAGAATCTTTTCCTTTTTTCGAATTCACTTCTACTATGTCTACTAATGGATTAGTTATTTTTGTTAGGAAACGCTCATACCAATTAGCTTGACCTATAGTTCGTTCTGAACTAATAATAGTTTTGATATTACATGTTTTACCTATAATTCGACCTAAAATATTAGCATGAAGCAGGTATGTGTGAATAATATCTGGTTTATATATTTTTATTATATTTCTTAATCTAATTGAGTGTAAGAAATCTGTTTTTGAGTTTATATTTAATGTAAATACATTAATATTTTTTTTCTTAAATTCATTTGCCATAGGCATTTTATTCGTTATTGAACAGATAGCGTGTTCATACCTTTTTTTATCTATTCTTGGCAAGCCAAGTAATAAGCCATGTTGCACTCCACCGACTTCTAGACTTGTAATAAGATGTAAAATTTTTGTTCTTTTATTAGATGTTTGCATTATTTACTTCTGTCCATAATTCTAAGCAAAACAGATTCCATAATTTAACCGAAAAATCAACATTATTATTATAATGTTGATCTAGCATTGATTTAATTTCTCGTTTATTGACTATGCTATGAATCCTTGCGTCATTTGATAGTAATTTATCAGAAAACATTTCTTTTAGGTCATCCTTAATCCATTTTGCAATTGGTACTGAAAATCCTTCTTTACTTCTTGATAGGATTTCTGATGGAAGTTTGTCCTTGAAAATTTTTCTTAATGGTTGTTTTCCTTTATTTTTATCAAATAGAAAATGTTGTGGAATTGACATTGAATACTCAACTAAATCTTTATCTAAAAATGGAGATCTTACTTCTAGCCCATTAGCCATAGACATCCTATCAGATTTAAATAGAATATCACCTGGGAGATAAGTCATTATGTCTAGTGTTTGTATCTCGTTATTATACTTATTATTTTTTATTTCATTTAAAGTATGAATTAAGTAATCATTTTCTTCTTTAATATCTATGTTAATTTTATTGATAAAATCTTTTGTAAGAAATTTGTTTTCATGGATATTTTTACTATTGATATTGAATTGTTTAAGGAATGATAGGTACCATTCTTCATGATTTTTATAAGCAGGATAAGATAATCTCTTGATTTTTCTGATTTTATTATTTTTCTCAAAATTTTCAATTATATTTTTAGTAAATTTCGCGATACTTTTTCTCAAAATATATGGTATTTTATAATAATTTTTAGCAATTCTTTTTCCAATATATCTTTCATATCCACCAAAAATTTCATCTGCGCCGTCACCGCTTAGGCTCACCGTAACATGTTTTGAAGTCATTTGAGAAAGATAATAAAAAGGCAGCATTGATGCATCAGCAAAAGGCTCATCTGCAAACCAAATGATTTTTTCTATATCTTTAATAATATTTGGAGAGATTATAAATTCTTCATGTTTTGTGTTAAATTTTTTTGACACTAGTTTTGCATAACTTAATTCATTATATGTTTTATCTTCAAAACCAATTGAAAACGTGTTTATTTTATCCGTAAATTTGCTAGCAGTAGCAACAACGATTGATGAATCAAGGCCTCCGCTAAGAAAAAAGCCTAAAGGCACATCACTAATCAATCTAGATTTAACAGATTTTTCCAGTAAATTATTTACAGTTTCTTCGATTTCTTCGGATTTTAAACTGTTATTAGTTTTTGGTTCAAAATGCCAATATTTTTCAACTTTTATATTATTTTTTTTTAAAACTAAGTAATGTGCAGGCTCTAACTTATATATTTTCTCATAAATACTCATAGAAGAAGGTATATACCCTAAGTTTAAATATTCATATATTGCTCGTAGATTTATTCTGGTTGAGTGAATGATTTTTTTCGGAAAACTTTTTATTTCCGAAGAAAAATATAATTCATTATTACTATGGTAGTAAAAGAGAGGTTTTTTCCCGAATCTATCTCTGTATAATATAAGTTTTTCTTCTCTCTCGTCCCATATAGCTATAGCAAACATGCCGTCAATGTATTGAATAAAATCTTCACCATATTCTTCATACATGTGGACGATGGTTTCAGTATCGGATTGAGTTTTGAATTTATATCCTAGCTTAGTTAATTTAGTTCTTAATTGTTGGTAGTTATATATTTCTCCATTCAGAATTGTAAATATATTATTACTTTCATTTGATATTGGCTGCCATCCAGATTCTAAATCAATGATTGATAGCCTGGTATGGCCAAAGGCTATTTTTTCACGAATCATTTTTTTTGTACCATCAGGGCCTCTATGGAGAATTTTTTCACACATAAAATTAAGCTCCTCCATTGATATTGGAGGAGATTGGTTAAAATTTACTTTTCCGCAGATTCCACACATAGTAATATAAATTAATTCTATAAATAAGTAAGTTAATTAGTATTTATACTTATTATATTCATAAATTTTTTATAGATTATTTTTTCTGAAAACCTATCTTTTATTGAATTTCTTGCTTCAATAGAAATATTTTTTATCATATTTTTATCCATTTCTAGAATTTCTAAAATTGAATTTGATAACGATTTTGGGTCTTTTATAGGTACAATTTTCCCATAATCTTTTATAATTTTTTTTGAATCACCAATATTTGTAGCAACTACAGGTGTTTCGCAACTCATTGACTCAGCTATTGAGTTTGGAAAACCCTCTCCACTGTCAGATGGCAAAACAGTTAAGTCACATGCAGACATTAGCCTAGGAATATCCTGTCTTTCACCAAGCCATTTAACATTGAATTTACTAAATTCTAACAAATTTTTATAATAATTACTTTTTTCTTCTTTTGAAGCAACTCCACCTACACAAATGAGATATATTTTATTCTGATATCTTTCATTAGTCTTGTTTATTAACTTTATTGCTCGAAGTATATTCATATGATTTTTCATTGGATGAATTCTCGCAAAAACCCCTATAAGTTTCATGTCATTTGAAAGTTCTAATTCTTCATACACAGAGTTTTTTGATGACGTATTCTTAAAAAAATTATAATCAATAATATTTGGGATAGAAAATATTTTTTTCTTAGGAAACCCTTTTTCAATATATTCATAAAGTGCTGCATCAGAATTAGTTATGATTAGGTCAGGTGACTGTGAAAATATTTTTTCTAGTTTATATACTAACCTTACTTTTTTTGAATAATCATTAGGATTCAAAGAAGATGATCTTATTCCCCAAAGGATTTTTGGTCTTTTTGATTTATTGATAGTCTTTACTGCTAATGCAGAAAATAAATTCATGTTTGGTAGAAAACTATAAACTAAATCATATTTTTCTCTTATTATTAGATTACGAAGATCAAGAGCCCGTAAAATGAAATTTTTTGATAGGTTATGTAAGACTATATTTGATTTCTGTTCTAGATTTCCATTAGGATGAATTCTAGCAATTCCTATCTCATGTCCATGATTAATTAGCATATTAGACATGCTTAATATCTGGCGTTCAGTTCCGCCTGTATTTAAAGATCTAACTGTAAATAGTATTTTCATTTGACTAATTGAAGTTTTGCTTTTTAGCTAAATTTGTAAATAGACCATTATTTTTAATTAACTCGTCAAAATTACCGTATTCAACTATTTTCCCATTATCAAAAACATATATGACATCAGCAGATTTTATCGTAGAGAGTCTATGAGCAATTAAAATTATTGTTTTCATATTTTTTTCATTAGAAATAATTTTTTCAATTTGAGATTCTAAAATACTATCTACTGAGCTTGTTGCTTCATCCATTATAAGAATTTCGGAATCTCTGTATAATTCCCTTGCCAAAGACAATCTTTGTCGTTCTCCACCCGACAAATTATTTCCTGCATCATTAATATTTTTGTTATTTTTAAAAAGTTTACTAAGTCCTGTTTCATCAATTATTTTATCTAACTTTTTGTAATTTATTTTTTTACTCCATAGAGAAATATTTTCTTCTACACTTGCATTAAAAACAACAGTTTCTTGAGTTACGTATCCAATTTTTTCTCTGTATTTACTTAGATTTATTTCATTTATTGATTTATCATCTAAACTAAATTCACCCTTGTCTGGCTTTAATAATGAGGACAGAATATTTGCTGTAGTAGATTTTCCTGAACCTGAAGGACCAACGAATGCAATAGTAGTTTTTGGTTTAATTTCTATTGATATATTATCTAAAGCAATATTATTATCATATTTATAGCTAACATTTCTAAGCTTTAGAACAGAGTCAAAATTTGGTTCATCTCCATTAAGATTCTCATTCTCTGAGTGACTATATAAACTATCTAGCAATTTGAAGTATATTTCCATACTACCAACTGAAGATATGAATTTTCTATATGGTGCTTGGGTAGCTACTATATTAATTGCAGCTTGTCTGAAAATGAATAGAAGAAATAATATTTCAATAATATTTGATTTACGTATTTCAGTAAAATAATATATTAATGACGCCATTATAATAACTATAAACGGTTCAAATAAAAAAGTTGAACTACTTTGTACAAATTTTAATTTTCTAAATGCCTTTCCTACCTTTTTTATTTCTATATTAATTTTTTTTGATATTGATAAATATTGCCCAGTAGACTTAAGATATTTGATGTTCTCTATTATTTCTAATATGAAATTCTGCTGTTTATTAGACCCTTTTGTCAAATCTTGTGATGATTTTGTTGTTATTTTATTAAGTTTTATCATTATAATTGCAATCGGAATAGCGAATATAACTAGAAAAATAGTTACTACAGGAGATATAACAAATGCTATTAATAGATATACCAATGCTGTTGATAAAGAAACAATAAATGCTAAAAGTTGATCTAGTGCAAAATTTACTCTTTCAATTTCATTATTGAGGACATTACTCAATGTTCCTCTATTTAGTGAATTTATAAATTTGTAATCAGATAAGATTAGTGAGTCAATTAAATTTTTTCTCATATAAATTAAATTACTTGAAATAATTGCTGCTTGAAACCATGATTGAAATATAAGTATTATAGCTCTAAGTACGAAAAATAAAATTAATACAATAAGAAGATTTAATAATGACTGATCTAAATTAATTAAGTCAAATAACCAATTTATTGTTTGGAGTAATCTATTATCTTCTAACTCCTCATTTTGTATTATTGGTAGAATTAGACTAATTCCAAATCCTTCAATCAATGCTCCAGTTTGCATAATTATTAGTAAAACAATAATTTTTTTCCCTAAGAAATTATAATATTTCTTAATATATTTAATCATTATTAATTATTTCCTTGACATTGAAATTTTGATTTTCAGAATTATGTAATTTTTTTATTATCTTATAGTAATCTAAATCAATCTTACCTGAAGAAGCTATTTTTTTAATTTGTTTTGACATGTTTACTTGTTTATCTGTATTAATTTTTTTTGATAACTCTTGAATGCGCTTAGCCCATTGTTCAGAGTCTAATATTTCTAAATATCCGTTTTCACCATTATTTATCCATTCTTGAAAACTGCCTTCCTCTTTGTTAGCTATTACAGGAACTCCACACGATATGCTTTCTAATAAAGGGGTACCCATAGCTTCATTATAGGAAGGAAAGCAAGAAATATCTGCACTAATTAAGTATTTTTTCATATCCACAAATCCGTGAGAAATTTTTACTCTTTTTTCAATTCCAAGATTTTTTGCCTTTTGTTTTAATTTATAAAAATTTTCAATTTTGTAACCCTTTACTAAGTCATTTTTCTCTAGTAATGGTCCTCCTAGTATAAGTTTATATTTGTTAGGTAATTTAGCAATTACATCCAGAAGAAAGGTATGATTTTTTCTTTTGAGATATTTAGCTATGTATACGAGCACAATATCTTTTTCAGTGAAATTAGATAAATTTTTTCTAGATTTATATTTATAATTTATATTGGGCAACTTAAATTTTTCTTCATCAACTGGATTTGGTCTAACCCATACATTATCTCTTAAGTTGAATTTATTGCACATTATTCCTATACTTTTGCTAATTGCTACAATTATGCAGTTTGAATTTAAGTCATATTTACTTATATATTTTTGCAGTGGTAAGAATTGATAAGGGGTTATTACTGGATTTACAATTTCTAAAATCAATGGTATTTTTTTATTTCTACTAAAATTAATAGCAGCAATTGTTGCAGGAGATATTCCAAAAGTATGAATAATATCAAACTGTTTTTTATTTATTTCCTTTTTTACATATTTATATTCAAAAAATATTAATATTGCGTTGAGTATTCTCTTTAGGATACTTTTACCAAAAATTTTATTTATTACTCTTAACTTTTTTGACATTATTCTCTGTACTGAAATTCCGTCAATTGTATAAGTTTCAGATAGATAATTTCCAGTACTACTTGTTATGGTTTCGAATTTTATATCAAATTTTTTGCTTAAACGCATATAAGTATTGTGGGCTCTTAAACCAGACCCAGAATATTCAGGTAAATATTTACTGGAAACAATTAGTACTTTCAAAAATTCACTCTCATTTTCTATTTACTTAGAAGAATAAAATAATGCATTGGAAAATTTATATTATGTTTTTCCCATACAATATTTAATCCAGAGGACTTAATTTGATCAATGACTTTTGATTTGGGGTAACTTTTTCTACCTATTTCCCAGTAATGAGGATTCCAAAAGTCATCTCTTTTTGATAATAATTCAATAGGAGTATCTTTTTTTCTTGGTTTTTCCCAAAAAAGGTTTAGACTGAATCTTTTTCTAAAATAACCTAATCTTAATTTTCTTGGAAAAAAGATATAAGGTAATTTGATATTTATACTAAAATTATGAACTTGGTATGGTAATGATATTAAAACATAATTTCTACTAATATCACTGAGTTTTTTTAATGTGTCATCCAATTCTTCAAATGGCATATGCTGTAAAACCTCAAATGCTGCTACTAAGTCAAATTTTTCTTCAATATTAATTTTTCTGATATCACCAAAATAATCTGGATTTGTTCTTTTTCTGATATCATTCGTTTTAATGTCGTATCCTAACATTTTTATAATGTTAGAAAAAAATTGATTTCCAGGCCCTATTTCAAGTATATTTCTAATGTTTCTTTTAATATTTATAACTGATTCTATTTGCATAAAGAGACTACTGAATCTTTCACTATTAATAGTTGCAAGCCTTTCTTGAATTAAAGTTTTTTCCATCTGGTTCAATAAATAAACTCCTTTTTTGATATTTCTTTATGGTATAAATTTTCAAACTGCTGACCTATAACCTTCCAATCATATTTGTTTATAACTGTATTCATACCATTTTTTATTAATTTTTCTCTTAATTTGCTAGAAGAAGAAACTTCATGTAGTTTCTTTGATAAATCCTTAATATCAGCTGGCTTTGATAATATTCCATCAAAGTTATCAATAATACTTTCTTTACATCCTGGTGCATCAGTTGAAATTACAGGAATTGATGACGCCATTGCCTCAATATTTATCATTGCAAAAGTTTCGATTAATGACGGGAATACACAGGCATTTGAGCTTTTATATAATTCTATTAATGACTTGCTTGGAACATTATAGTCATCATTTTTCTCCATACCAAGTTCTTCAATTAAGGTAATATCTTTTGATAGTTTTAGATTAATAACTTTTTTCTGAAGTTTTTTTACTCTATCTCCTATTATGACTAGATGTTTTCCTTCTAATTTATTGTTTATTCTTAGTTCATTAAATGCATCTATAAGATAACTAAATCCTTTTTTAGGATGATTTCTTCCAACACATATAAATAAAAATTTATTCTTTGGTAAATTGTATTTTTCTCTTACAATATTGACATCTGGTTGAAGTGAATTAAATCTATCTAAGTCAACTCCACATGGTATTATTTCTATTTGATTTTTCTTAACTCCTATATCTAATAGATCTTTTATAACGGATTCACTTAGAGCTATTGCTTTTGTACATTTAGAAGACCACTCAGTGATTAGCTTTTCTTTTTTATTGTCAAATCTATATCCATAATCAACATCTGCATTTTTCTGTATATCATATCCTACCGTTCGCATAATATGAGTTATATTTTTTTTATGTAGGAATTTACTAAGTGAAATACCCATAGGATATGTTCCAAATGATTGCCATACGTCAAATTTGTATTTTTTTTGTAAAAAATATAAATATTTTTCCATTATAAAGGTGTAAATTCTTCCAATAAATCTTTTTCCTATTAAGCTTTGATGTCCTGGTAGCATAGGTATTATTGTGTATGAAAATTTTTTATTTCTTATTTTTTTCCAATTTTTCCATGAAATAATCATAATAACATTATGATTTTGATCTTCTAGGTATGAAGCTAAATTGTGAGCAGTAACCTGAGCTCCTCCTATGCTAGGAAAAAAAGAAGAAATAGCAACTGCTACATTTAGTTTTTTATTTTTGCTTACAGACATAACATGAATTTAAATTTTTTTAATTATGTACTTATAATTATTATTAAATGATATTCTTTATTTTCTTTAGTTGAATTACGAGTAATACATTATTTAGTTAACAAAAAAATATAGTTTTATATTTCTCTTAAGATTTACCTCGAAGCTTAGCGATTATTGGCTTTTCACTATCATATACTTTTTTAATTCCATCACCTAAGGCCGATTCAACTAATCTTATATCTCTAGCAAGTTTTACCATACCTTGTGGTTCAATAGATGCAGATTGATCTGTACCCCACATAGCTCTACTAAGAGTTATATGTCTTTCAATAAAACAAGCACCTAAGGGAATAGTAGAAATAGTTGTTGACAGCCCAACTTCATGACCAGAATAGCCTACAGGACAATCATACATTTGATCTAATGTATTTATCATTTTTAAGTTGAGTTCATTATAGTTTGCTGGGTAACTACTTGTAGAATGAGCTATTAAAAAATTATCACAGTCTAAAATTTCTACAGCAGTTTGTATTTCTTTCATAGTAGACATTCCGGTAGACATCATAACCGGTCGTTTTGTTTTCGAAACTTTTTCTAGTAAATTGATATTAGTGATTGACGCAGAAGCAATTTTGTAGCAAGGGATATCAAGTTCTTCCATAAATTCAACGGATGATTCATCCCAACAAGATGCAAACCATGTTATATCTTTTTGATTTGCGTAATCAATTATTCTTTTATAATCATCAAAACTAAATTCCATTTTTTCTCTGTAATCTATGTAAGAAATAAAACCCCATGGAGTTTCTCTCATGATTTCCCATTGATCAACAGGTACACATTCTTTTGGTGTTCTTTTTTGAAATTTTACTGCATCGAATTTGGCTTCTTTAGCTGCATCTATCAACTTGAAAACATTTTCGATATCTCCGTTATGATTTATGCCTATTTCACCTATTAAAAAACAAGGGTAGTTTTTACCAATTAATCTGTTATTTATTGATGCGTCTTTATTCATTAGATTTATCCGATTTGGAGCGGGAGACGAGGTTCGAACTCGCGACATTCTGCTTGGAAGGCAGATGCTCTACCAGCTGAGCTACCCCCGCTCTTTTAATAACATTTTACAAAATTAATTCAATTAAGAGTAACTACCATCCTTGAAATAAGGATTTTTCTCCTAGTTTTGAATGTTTTTCTGCTTTTTCATCTTCTCCTAAATATGCATATATTTCAGATAAAGTTTGATGGGCTAAAATTGCTCCGTCATCATTTGGGTCTTTAAGTGTAGCGGTTATAAGAGCTTCTATTCCTTCGTCAATTTTACCCATTGAGGCTAGAGAAGCTCCTTTAGCATACCATGCTTTTGCCCACGGCCTTGTAGTTTCTTCAGTTTCAATAGCCATGTCAGCATAAATTATTGCTTGTTCAAACATCCCAACACTAGCTGCAGCTGTAGCCGCAGTTCCTAACAAAGAAGGGTAAGCGGGAAAGTTTCTTGCTAACTTATCATATCTAAATATCATTTCGTCTGTATATTCGGTTAGCCCCCATTCAACTAAACGTGTAGCACTTTTTGCTAAACCTATTTGAATATCAATGGCATAAGGGTCTCTTTTCTCGTATTCTAATAACAAATTTCTTCCATATATCATTTGATTAATTGCTATGTCTACATTTCCCAATGAATATTGTTCAAGTGAGACATTAACATGTGCATCAAAAACTGGTTCGATAATTGAATCTCTTTCTGGAGCCATTTCTTGAGATGTTTCCCATGCTATGGCCTTGTCTATACGAGTTGCATTAGTATCCTTAACTACGGATGCTAAATAATAAGTTGCTGAAATTCTTCTAATATCCCAAGAAAAGAAAATACTTATCAATAATATTGTTACTATTATTGAGGATATTAGGACGCCGAAACTAAAATATTCTGATTCAGATTTATTAGAAATAGTTTTACTAGGAATTTCTATTTCATTATTAGTTCTTAATGTTATTAATTTATTAATACAAATTAGTGCTCCAAGCAAAGCAAACATCATTGTTATATCCGATGTACGAGGTACTCCCGCTTGTATATCTACAAGCTTACCTCCTAAGGCAGAAGTAATACCTAGGGATATAAAAGCAATTCTTGAATTATAAAAATGATTTTTGATTTTTATAATTAGATGAATCGTAGTTATAAAAATCAGTAAGCCTAGGGCTAGGATTGCAGATAAACCAAGCAATCCTACTTCGACCAATGTATGTAGTAAATAATTATGAGCATGATCTACCATTGATAATTTTGATGATGGTGCTGCGGTAAGTGGATATGAGTAAACATACATGTCAGGTCCTACGCCAAATAAAACTCTGAATAATGACATATAACTTGGTTCCTCAGCTGGCGTTTGTGCTTGAGTTATAATTTTAATTGATGAATTCCATATTGACAGTCTACCTGAAATACCTCCTTCTATATCTGTAGAGACATTTGAGTTTTCTGCCCCAGAAGGTAATTGAATTTGTTGTGTTATTCCTAGAAATCTTCTTCCTGATACATCACTTCTATCAGTTGGAATTGATGAAATTATGGCAGTAATTATTATACCTAATAGCATAAAAATAAAGTACCTAAATATATTTTTTTTTGATATTGTAAAAGCGCAAAAAGCAAAAAAGATTATCATCCCAAAGAATGCACCTACCCATGGTCCTCTACCTGCTGAAAGCCATAATCCAGAAATTTCTAACCCTAGTCCTATAATAAATAAAATCGATAAAAATTTCTTTTTTTGAAAAAGCATATTAATCACAACTAAAGTTGCTGGAATTGCCATTACCATATACCCACTAAAGTTCAAAGTATTACCAAAACTAGCTAAAATTCTTATTTGATCTGCATTTTTTCCTATTGGATCCCAACCAAAATACTGAGCATGACCGTATGTTGCGGAAATAATCCCGCTTATCACTAATACATAAAGTAGAACTAATAAACGACCAAACTTATTAAAGTAAAAAGTTACTGCAAATAATATAGTCAAATATGATAAATAATCATAAAGATTATTACCAGATCTGGCATCATCGCCACCAAACATGCTGACGTGAGTCAAAGGTGACAATATTGTAGAGAATAGGTAAATTATTGAGTATAAAACTATTATCACAATCATCAAATTATGAGTTTCTTTTTTACTCCATGTATATAAATCCCATTTTTTTATTTTTGTAAATAATGTTTTATTCTTCAAAGATACATAATATAATTTCCATAGAGATAAGACTATTATTAGTATCGCCGATAAATGTAATGTAAATAGCCTTGGATCTTCAAAAACTGCTGTAATGTCATAATAACTAAAAAGTAAAGGTATTATAAACAGAGTAAAACTAGTTATTATAAATATAATTTTATTGATTTTCATTGTCATTTTTTAAAAATTGCCATGATAGTTGAAAAAATAATTTTCATATCAATAAAAAAATTATGTTCTTCTGTATACTTCATACGAAGTTTCATCTTTTTATCCCATACTTTTTCAAAATATAATTTATCTGGATCGTCACCTTTAAGTATATCTCCAAGATTAGAAAATTCTATTGATGCAAAGTCAGTTATTCCTGGTCTTATGCTAAGTATTTTCATTTGCTCTTTACTGTATAACTTTATATATTCAGGTGTTTCAGGTCTAGGTCCCACAATACTCATTTTTCCAAATAATACATTAAATAACTGCGGCAATTCATCCAATTTAGTTTGCCTAATAAATTTACCTGTTTTTGTAATTCTTGGGTCGTCATCACCAGAATGATGTGACACATGATTTGTAGAGTTTTTCATGCTTCTAAATTTTATTAATGTGAATTCTTTATTATATTTACCAGCTCTTTTTGCTTTATAAATTATCGGCCATCCAAGGGAGTAATAAACTAGTATCGCGACCAGTAAATATATAGGTATGAAAGCTAAAATAGCTAAAAGACTTGATAATATGTCAAAAATTCTTTTTATCATGTGATACCTTTAGTCATTATATGCATTTTATAATTTAATTGACATGAAAAAAAATATAAATATATTGAGCAACCATATACTTGTTACTGGTGGAACAGGCATGATTGGTTTCTATTTATGTAATTACCTATCAAATTTAGATTTAAAAGTTACTGCTATTTCAAGAAATATTACTAATTATATAGCAATAAATAATATAAATTATAAGCATATAGATATTTTAGACTACGAAAAATTATCTTTACTACCTGATGATATAGATACTGTTATTCATTTGGCTGGTCATGTTCACAATCCAAAAGATAAATTTGAGAAAATTCGAGATATAAATATTATCGGAACTAAAAACATCATAAAGTTTTCTAAAAATAGAAAAATTAGATTAATACATATTTCTACAGTAAATGTTCAACATTTTTATGATGGGAAATTATTTTCTTCATATGCTAAAACTAAAGCCTTATCTGAAAAAGAAGTTTTAGACGCAACAAAAAAAGGATTAGATGCACTTGTTATCAGGCCTGGTACTGTTTTTGGTACAAATGAAAACTATTCTGGTACTTTAATTGAAAAAATTGTTAAGGGTAAATTACCTATATTACCTGCGCCAGAACGAGTTATAAGTCCTATTTGGTCTGAAGATCTAGTTGTAGCTATAGTTAACTCCATAAATCTTGGCATTAAAGGGAAAATATATGTTGTGGCTAATAAATCTATGACTACTGGTGAGTTTGTTAAAATAATAATGACTAAGTTAGGCCGTAAAAAAATTATGATTCCTATAAGTAGAAATTTAATTATTCTCATTTTAAGGATGCTAAATAAAATGCATATTTTTAGCTCATATATTTCTAGTGTTTCTTATGAAAATATAAAATTAGATTCTTCATTTGATGGACTAGCATCATCAGATGAATTAAATTTTACATATACTGGTTTAAATGAAATTTTTTAATTTTTTCTTCACTTCTTCAGGGCTTAATTTCTCCACGTTTTTCAAAAAATCTTCTATTTCATTCATGCTGATTCCTTGATTAATATTTTCTACAGAAAAAATTTTCTCATGCTTTGTGTTTGTGATTTTTTCATTTTTATAAGATAAATTTTCAGAGATTTTTTCTCCTGGTTTTAATCCTGTGTAGACTATTTCAATATCTTTATTAGGAATAAAACCAGATAATTCAATCATTGTTTTGGCTAAAAAACTTATATTTACAGGTTTTCCCATATCTAGTAAGAAAATTTCTTTATCGTTACCAAATTCTGCAGCACTCAATATTAATCCTGCTGCTTCATGAGCTGTCATGAAAAATCTTTCAACCTCAGGGTCTGTAACAGTTACAGGCCCTCCTTGTTCTATTTGCTTTTGAAAAATTGGAACTACGCTACCATCACTACCTAGTACATTACCGAATCTTACAGAAGTAAATTTTGTATTTTTTGTATCTTTCATCTGTGAAATTATCATTTCAGAAATTCTTTTTGTAGCTCCCATTACATTACTTGGCTCTACTGCTTTATCAGATGAGACTAGTACGAATTTTTCTACATTTTCATTTATTGCATTTTTTGCAAGGTTTATAATCCCTCCAATATTATTTCTAACTGCTTCAGCTGGTGTTTTTTCCATAAGATTAACGTGTTTATGTGCAGCTGCGTGAAGTATTATTTGAGGTTTATAATTTCCTATAAGTTGAGATACGGAATTATTGTTTGATATATCAACAATCAAGGTGACAATATTTATATTTTTTTTATGATCTAAAAGCTTACTATTTATTTCATGTTCTAGCATAACTAAATTATTCTCAGCTCTATCAACAAGTATAATTTTTGATGGAGAAAACTTTATCACTCTCCTTACTAGTTCTGAGCCAATTGTTCCAGCTGCTCCAGTTATAAGAATAGATTTATTATTGAAAAATTTATTAAGTGATACCTCATCAAGGTTTGTTTCATCTCTCCCTAATAAATCTTCAACTTCTAATTTTCTTAATTTTGATATAGAAACATTACCTTCTAATAGCTCGTTAGTTCCAGGTAAAATTCTAAATTCTATATTACTTTTTCTACATAACTCAACAATTCTAGTTTTTTCTTTACTTGTAGCTGAAGGGATTGCAATAACAATCAGTTCAATATTGTATATACTTGTAAAATCGCTTATCTCATCAATAGAACCCACCACTTTTATACCCAAGATACTCATGCCTATTTTTTCCGAATCATCGTCGAAAAAAATCACTGGTTTGATTCCATAATTTGTTATTGATTTTACTTGGGAACAAAAAGCAGCTCCAGCATCTCCAGCTCCAATAATTGCCACATTTTTTAAACTATTTTTATTACCTCTTTTTCTTAAGTTTTCTCTCATTATTCTGATTATGATTCTAATTCCTCCAGCATAGAATATGTATATTCCCCATTCTAAAATAAAAACGCTTCTTGGAAATCCATCAAAATTATTTAATAAATAAATAGCAAATATAAATACGAATGTTGATATACTAGATGATTTTATAACTCCAATTAAATCAGTAATAGATACATATCTCCATAAACCCCTGTGAGCTGAGAATAATACTAAAAATATCAGCCTAAAAAACGCAAGAATACTTCCCCATAAAAAAATATTTTCTAAAGGTAGTAGCTGAATCTTCAAATCAAGCCTTAATAAAAAAGCGGAAAATAAGGATATATAAGGGATAAATAATTGTATTAGGCTGGCTATTATAAGTCTTTTTTTATCAGAAATATTAGATGATTTTTTTAGTAATTTATGTTTAATGTTCATAACTTAGTTTTCTTATTTCACTTAAGTAATATACATTTTACACTGTTACGTAAATATACTAATTATCATAAACTTGGGATTTTTTTAGTTATACGTTATTAATGATTTTTATTTAGAATTTAATAATAAAGAAAATAAATGGTGAAAAATTGAAAATTTTAATTACTGGATGTGCTGGTTTTATTGGATCTAGTTTATCTCAAATGCTAAAAAATCATAATTATGAAATTTTAGGATTAGATAATATAAGCGATAGTTATGATCCCAATATAAAAAGTTGGAGGATAAAAAATATACTAGATAAAAATGATATTTCTTGGATAAAAGCTGATATATGCGATTTTCAAAAAACTAAAAAAATTATTCATGAATTTAAACCTGAAGCAATAATTAATCTTGCAGCTAGAGCAGGGGTAAGGCAGTCGATTGATAATCCTAAAGCTTACTACGATACTAATCTTATAGGTAACTTAAACTTATTAGAAATTTCTAGAGATTTAGGCATAAATAAATATATTTTAGCATCCACATCTAGTATTTATGGGAATAGTAAATTACCTTTTGATGAAGATAACTATGATGGGTTTTCATTGTCTCCTTATGCTTCATCAAAAAAATCTGCTGAAGATATGTGTAGAGTTTATAATCACCTATTCAATATTGATATTGTAGTTCTTCGGTTTTTTACTGTTTATGGTCCAGCGGGAAGGCCAGATATGAGTATGTTTCGATTCGTGAAATGGATTATAGAAAATGAAGAAATACAACTTAATGGTGACGGAAATCAAAGCAGAGATTTTACTCATGTAAGCGATATTTCTAGAGCAATAATTAAATCTTTGAAAATAAATAATGGTTTTAAAACGATTAATTTGGGATCTGATCGACCTGTAAAAATAAACTCAGTCATATCAATAATAGAAAAGGTTTTAAACAAAAAAGCAAGGATAAAAAATCATCCTTTCCATCCAACAGATATAAAAAAAACGTGGGCAAATATTGAAAAAGCTAAAGAATTGCTAGACTGGAAACCAGAAATCAGTATTGATGACGGTATAGAATCTGTAATAAATTGGTATCTGGATAATGAAAAAATTGCTAGTAAGATAAATTTATATTTTTAAAGGAAATTATTCATGAAAAAACATAATTCATATAAAATTGGAGTCATTGGCGGTGCTGGATATGTAGGCTTGGTAACTTCAGTTGGATTAGCTTCACTTGGACACAATGTTTTATCTCAAGACTTAAACTTAAATAGAATTAATTTACTTAAAAAGGGAAAATCAGAAGTATATGAGGAAGGTTTAGAAAATATACTATCAGATTTAATTTTTCAAAAGTTTATTAATTTTACTGATAATATAGAAGAAACTATACGTCACTCTGATGTAGTTTTTGTTGCAGTGGGTACCCCTTCTTTATCAGATGGAAGGGCAGATATGTCTCAGATAATTTCAGTTGCTGAAAAATTAAGAGATCTTATTGATCATTACACTATTGTAGTGGTAAAAAGTACAGTTCCAGTTGGGGCTATTGAGGTAATTCAAGATATATTATCGGAGAAATTATCAATTGGAGAAGATTTTGACGTTGTTTCCAATCCTGAGTTTCTTAGAGAAGGAAGCGGTCTAATTGATTTTTATAACCCTAGTAGAATAATTATAGGATGCAATTCAGAATTTTCTGGAAGTGTTTTAAGGGAAATATATAAACCTCTTCTTGATAGAGAATTTAAAGTTCGTAATCCGTTTAGTAACAAGAATCAAATTATTGAAATTTTATTAACGGATCCAGTATCAGCTCAGATGGTAAAGTATGCATCAAATGCATTTTTGGCTAGCCGAATCTCATTTATAAATGAAATAGCTGGGATATCTGAAAAAGTTGGAGGAAATATATCAGACATAATTTATGGTATTGGCTTAGATCCAAGAATAGGCTCAGATTATTTGAAGCCAGGTATAGGATTTGGTGGCCCATGTTTGGACAAAGACTTGAGAGCGTTGATAACTTTATCTGAAGAAAATTATTTTGATTCTGTAATGTTAAATGGAGTTCTGCGAAGAAATGATTTACAACTCCAGGAGGTCATAAATAAAATAAATATTGTTTTAGGAAGTAGTCTTTATAAGCATAGAATATCTATATTAGGGTTAGCTTTCAAAGAAGGTACTAATGATGTTAGGCATTCATTATCAATTCGATTAGCAAAATTCTTAATTGAACAAGGGGCAATAGTTACTGGTCATGATATTTTAGCAACTAATGAAGCAGCTCTAATGGAAGATAAATTAATCGTTTCCGAAAATTTGAACGATGTTTTAAATCAAGCGGAAATTGTAATAATCCTAAATTCAGAAAAAATTTACTCTGAGATAAACTGGTCAAATATCTCTCCAAAAACTTACGTAATTGATACCAGAGGAATAGTGAATATTAGTGAATTAGAAAAACATTCTATTAAGTATGATGTTTTAGGAACAAAATAGTTTATGTTGCATCAAGAATACATTAATAAAGACATAGTAGTTTTAGGTTTAGGTTATGTTGGTCTACCTCTTGCTTTGGAATTTGCTAAAAATAATATATCTACATATGGCTATGATTCTGATGCATTAAGAATTAAGCAATTGTCAGAAGGTTTTGATAAAAATGAAGAGATTGATGAAGAGAATATATTATCTTCTAATTTAAAAATCACAGCTAATCCAGAATGTATTACGGATTCTAATATAATTATCGTTACAGTTCCCACACCTATAACAGATGATTACCAGCCAGATCTATCTTTGTTAATGAGTGCTAGTAAGTTAATTGGAGAAAAAATTTCTCTAAGAAAAAATAAAGATATTAAACCTATAATTATATTTGAATCAACAACATACCCTGGATGTACTGAAGATTATTGCGCTCGAATAATTGAGAAAGAATCAGGATTAAGGTCTGGTAAGGATTTTTACCTAGGTTACTCGCCAGAAAGAACAAATTTTGGTGATAAAGAACATAATATAAGTAATATTATTAAAGTTGTATCTGGTCAAAATAATCAAACTCTTGAAATAATTAGTAGTTTGTATAGTCATGTTGCAAAGAAAGGAGTGCATAAAGCAAAAAGTATAAGGATTGCTGAATCTTCAAAAGTCATAGAAAATATCCAAAGGGATTTAAACATTGCTCTATTCAACGAACTATGTATGATTTTTGATAAAATGAGCATTCCTTCTTCAGAAGTATTTAAGGCAGCATCAACTAAATGGAACTTTAATAAATATACTCCAGGCCTCGTTGGAGGACATTGTGTTCCAGTTGATCCTTATTACCTAACCTATAAAGCCCAAGAACTTGGATTTACGCCTAAGACTATATTATCTGGTCGTGCAGTAAATGAATCTATCCCAAAATTTTTATTTGAGAAAATCACTAAAACTTTATTTCATATAGAAAAAAATAAATCAAAGAATATTTTGGTTTTAGGGCAAACTTTTAAGCCAGATGTTGCTGATTTAAGAAATAGTAAATCAATTGAACTATGTAATCTTCTAGTTAGTTCAAATTACAACATATTCATTAATGATATTAAGAATAATTATCCTTATATAGATGATGCAACATATATAGATGATTTTAATCATAGTAATATAAAATTTTCAGCAATAGTATTAGCTGTTCCTCATAAAAAATATATTACTAACTTCTCTGATTTTTTAGGAAAAATTGAAAAAAATGGTTATGTTTTTGATATAACGGGAGCACTTGATAATTCCATTTTTCAAAAAAATGGAATTAATTATTGGTCTATGTAAAAAAGATATCTAGTAGAGGTGAATTCTGAATAATTTCCGAAAATTTATTATACCTTTAGTTATTATATTTTTTATACCTACGTTGTTATTTTTTCAAAGTGAAAAAAATAATTTTAATCAAAAATTATATAATGAAATATCTTCATCTGCCCCTGATTATGTTTTTATAGGTAACTCTATGCTAGAAACAAGAATAGATGAAATTTATCTAGAAAAACTATTAGGAGATAATAAAGATGTACTTTTACTTACTATGCCTGGAGGGATGTCTTCTTCTTGGTATTTATATTTGAAAAATTTCGTGGCTGAAGCTGATATCAATCCAGATAATGTTTATATATTTTTTAGAGATTATGAACTTACTAAACCTTTGTATAGAACTCAGGGAGAGTATTCTCAAAAACTAGATTTATTATCTCGAACAGAAGAAGTAAAATTTGATATGATAATAAATTCTAATAGTGGAATTGGGGATAAATTATCTAGATTATTTGATGAGATTTATCCAATACAAGCAAAAAATAATAAAGCAAGGGATTTAATTAATCGGTTGTCAGTTAGTCCTTACATTCCAAAAATTATTCCATTTACTTTTCTCAGAGTCACACTAGGTTTAGATGATTCAAATTACATACCTGTACTAAGAGAATATAAAAATATTCAAAACTCTACTAATGATTTATTTTCTAGAAAAAATTTTAGATCAACAGAAATTTTTGATTCCAGTGATACTCCCTCGGAATTTAAAAAAACAAGTTCTTTTTTAAATTTAATGGTAGATATTAGTGATGAACATGACATTGAATTAACTTTTGTAAGAGTTCAAAAAAGACCAAATAGCATTAATTCGAAAATTTCGGATGTTATTCTTAATGACTATATTGATAAATTAAACAAATTTTTAATATCTAAAGAAGTAAATTTTATTGATCTAGAGGGAAAAGGCTTTAGTCTTGATTATTATCTTGATGGTGATCATATTAATCCTGAATATATTAAAGATTTTACTGAATATTTTTATAGTGAAAATATGATTTATTTTGGTGGTGAAAATTGATTTTTCAAAGTTATGAATATATTTCACTCTTAATTTTTGTGCTAGTAATCTTTTGGTTTTTATCAAGAAAAATACAAAATATAATTCTATTGATTGCTAGTTATATTTTTTATGGATATATAACACCATGGCTTGTTTTTCTTTTATTAAGTTATACATTAGTTAATTATTTTTCAGCATTAAAAATACAAAATACTAAAAGTCAAAAAAACAGGAAGTTATTTTTTGCTTTTTCAATTTTTTCAGGTTTGTTTGTTTTAGGTGCCTTTAAATATTTTGGTTTCTTCATCGAAAATTTTACCGATTTATTAGCTTATTTTGGATTTTTAGACTCAAAAATGACTCTACAGATATTTTTACCAGTAGGAATTTCTTTTTATACTTTTCAGACAATAAGTTATGTTTTTGATGTTTATAAAGGTAAAACAAAAGCTAGAAAAAGTATAATCGATGTATCGTTATTTATAGGTTTTTTCCCGCAATTAATCGCGGGACCAATCGAAAGAGCAAATTCACTTTTAACCCAAATAGAGAAACAAAAACATTTTAAAATAAAAAATTTCAATGATGGAATTTTTTTAATTATTTGGGGATTTTTTAAGAAGTTAGTAATTGCTGATAATGTAGCTATAATTTCTGATAAGATATTTCTTCTGCAAGACCCTCATTTTTCTCTTTTAGTTTTAGCTTCTTTAGCTTTTGGAGTCCAAATTTTTGCTGATTTTTCTGGATATACTGATATTGCAAGAGGAAGCGCTAAACTATTTGGTATAAATCTTTCTAGTAATTTTAACAACCCTTATTTTTCAAGATCTATGATTGAATTTTGGAGGAGATGGCATATTACTCTTTCAATTTGGTTCAGAGATTACGTATATATACCATTGGGCGGGTCTAAAAGGTCTAATGCTAAGACTTATTTAAATATTCTAATTACATTTATATTAACAGGTCTGTGGCATGGTGCTGCTTGGAATTTTGTTTTTTGGGGTTTATATAATGGAATAATAATAATCCTTACTAGAATATATTTAAGTAAAACAAATTTTAGAATTAATGCCCTAGGCTTCATGCTGACATTTTGCTTTATTCATATAGGTTGGTTTATTTTTAGATCTGAGAATTTTTATTTAAGTTTGTTGTCAAGTTTTTCAGGCATAAGTATAGACTTCAAAAACTTTATATATTTGTTTATGCAGGTTTTAATTTTTTCTTTGCCACTTTATATATTTGGAGCCTACCAAGTAATTATAACTAAAAAAAATAATCTACATAGACTTGGTTTTTTTGATAATTTGTACATAAAGTCAATTATAGTAATGTTTCTATATTTAGGTATACTAATACTCAGATCTAATTCTACAAGTGACTTTATTTATTTTAAGTTTTAAGTTTCATAAAGGGAGATGAATGAAAAAATTACCCAAGTTATTTTTTATATTTGATTCTAGTCAAAATAATTTGAATTTTGAATTTTCTAACTTTAATGTTACTTTGAATAAATTTGAAAATCGTCAACATCTACTTTATATAGTTGGTAATCCAATAATCAATAAAAGAATAAATTGTCAAATCATATGGGAAAAAATAATTAATAAAATTAATTATGCGGACGTAAAAAATATTGATGGTGAATTTTTAATTATTCACCATGATAAAAATAATAAATCAATTAATATTTATAATGATAGATTTACTTCAGTACCATTTTTTTATCTTAAATATCGAAATACATTTATTGGTTCAGTATTTTATAAAGATATTAAAAATTTTCTAGAAAAAAATAAAGTTCTTAAGATTAATAAAGAAACAGTTTTTGAGTTTTTATGGTTGCAAAGATTAATTGGAGAGAAAACTTACGACAGTTATTCTAAATGCCTTATGGCTGCAAGGCACTTGATTTTTTGTAATGATAATGTGAGTACTTTTTCATATTGGAATCCTTCTTTTAAGAAATCTAATTTATCTATTAATGATTCAGTAGATATACTCAAGGATTTGTTGTCACAATCTATAACAAAAAAAACAACAGACTCTAAAAAAAATGTTGGGATTTTTTTAAGTGGTGGAATTGACTCAAGAATAATATTGTCTCTTTTTAAATCTGAAATAGATAGCTACACAATTGGAGTTACTTATAATAATGAAGTTAAAGTTGCAGAAAAAATAGCTAAAATAAACAATTCCAAACATTCATTTATTAAATTAAAAGATGATCCTTATTCTCATTATTTAAGCGATGTTACTCAACTAAGTGGAGGAATGTATGCATTTGATCATTCAATTTTTTATGGATTAAGTAATAAAATTTCTAAACCACCAGATGTTTTTTTTCATGGTCATGGGATGGATTACATGTTTCAAGGCATGTACTTATTGAGTAGTAATATAAAATTTTTAGGTAAGAAAACTTCATTTAAGAAATTATCTGAAATAAATGGGAAATTTAGTACTCAATATTTAGATAAAATTTCCCATAGATTAAAAGGTATTAACTTACTTGACTATATTTCTAAACCAGCAAGGTCTGATATGTATGACTCTATCATTAGTTCTGTTGAGGAGGTTTCCTCACTAGCAGATAATTTTTGTGAGATTGCAGATGATTATTGGGAATATATGCTTATTCATGCACTTTGTAGACATTATCCTTATACAAATCTATTAGCTATTGGCACTATAGCAGAACAAAGAACTATTACTTTTGACAATGATATTTTTGACTTCTATCTTTCAATGAACAATAAACATCGCTTAGATGGTAGAATTGCAAAAAAAATTCTTTCAAAAATCAATCCTATGCTAGCTAAAATTCCTGTTGCGAATAATAATTTTAAGCCAAGTATGAGCCCATTATATAAAGATATTACAAGATTAAAAAGATATGTCTTAAGAAATGTTAACTATAAGTATATTTCAGGTATAGAACCACATGCTGAGGAGAGGACTTGGCCAGATAGAAATAGGATGTACTTGCATCATAAAGGTTTAAGAAATGCAGCTTTAGATTTAGTAAATTCACAATTTTTATCATCTTTAGACTTGTTCGATATGGATATTTTATCTAGAGATATAAAATTATTTATTGATAATCCTAATAATAATGCTGGATCTTTTATAACTTTTCTAATAAGTTTAGAAAAGTTTTTTAGTAATGAAAGAAGTTAAATAGTTATGTGTGGAATTTTTGGTTTTTATCTTGGTAGAAAATTAAGTGATGTTGATATTAACAAGGGTAAACAATATTTAGATAAATTGAGTCATAGAGGGCCAGATAACACAGGTTTTTTTATACAAAAAGATATTGGATTATTTTTAGGTCACAAAAGACTATCAATTATTGATGTAACTGGCAAATCTAATCAACCTATGCAGATAGGAGACGAAACCTTAGCGTATAATGGCGAAATATACAATTACCTTGAAATAAAAAAGGAGTTATTAAAATCTGGAGAGCAATTTTTATCTGAAGGAGATACAGAAATTTTATTAAGATCTTGGAAAAAATGGGGGATAAAATCTCTAGATAGATTAGATGGAATGTATTCTTTTGCCTTGTTTTCAAATAATCGAATTAATTTAGTTACAGACCCATTTGGAGAAAAGCCTCTGTATTACATAAAAAATAATGACGGATTGTATTTTTCATCAGAACCTAAGCCACTAGCTGACATGCTAAATCTAAGAAAAGTAATTACTAATAATCAGGCTATTCAATTTATGATATCAGGCCACTTGGACCACGAAGATACAGGATATGATGGATTGATAAAGATACCACCAGCTACTCATATTTCATCAGACAAAAATTTTAAAATAATTAAGAATAAATATTGGAGAACTGAAAAAATTGTTAATGAATCTGATTTTAAAAATTACTTATCTAATAATGATTTAGATGATATTACAAATATTTTAATTGACTCAATTAAAATTAGGTTACGTTCAGATGTACCGAAAGTTTTATTTTTATCATCAGGTGTAGATTCTTCATTGATTGCATCTATAATTTCTAAAGAGATTAAGGACGACCTTTTATCTCTAACAGTTGGCTTTAATAATAATTCCGTTAATGATGAATCAAAAAAATCTAAGTATATAGCAAAAAAATTAAATTTAGAACATATAACAATAAATTCAGAAGAGGATATTATTAGTGATAAAAATTTATCTTTAATTGATATATATGGAGAACCAATTGCAAATTTAACAGCTATACCATCATTACAGATGTCACTAATTGCCAGGCAATATGCAAAAGTTGCTATTTCAGGCATAGGAGGAGACGAAATATTTTTTGGATATAATAGATATGAAAATTTTTATAAATGGAGAAAATTATTGGATATTAATAAAAAGTTTTTTAATTTTTTGAATATCCCAATTAAGTTGATTAAAGGTAATTCTGCGTTATCAACAATTATGGGTGAGGACTCAAGGTTATTTTTCTATACCATTAGAAATTATCGCACTTGGACTTGGATGAAAAATTTAAAATATTTTAAAGAAACTGTAGATAAATTTATAGAATATGATTCAAAAAATATACTTTCTAATGCACGATTATTAGACTTAAATCATACAATGCCTTATTCATTTATTCCTGCAATTGAAAGATCTAGTATGAAAGCTAGCCTTGAAGTTAGAACTCCATTTTTGACTAGGAAACTTTTTGAAAAAACTGCTAATATTCATCCTTTTTTATTTTTGAATAGGGGGTCTAAGACTATACAGAAAATAATTTTATCGCGTTTTTTCCCAGAGTATGATTTTTCTACACCTAAGCAAGGGTTTAATTACCCTATAGATAACTACTTAGAAGATAAAAAAGAACCTACAAATATCCCAGGAATTAACAGCAAAGAGATCAAACATATTTGGAACATGAAAAATGAATTTTCTTGGGATAATTTAGCACTTAGAATTTCTATATTAGATGAATTTATAACAAATTAGCCGACTAAATTTTTTTGTGTATTTTATTTTGTAATCAGATTGGCGTAAAATTTATCATTTTTTAGAATGAATTTTTTGCATTATTTCGTTATGTTCTAGGCCTTGTGCTTTTAGATTTTGGTATAAATCTTCATCAATGTTATCTCTATTTAAGAATTCTCTAATATCATATTTTTCTTTATTATAGAGATGTAGTTTTTTTTCATCAATCATTAATTCTAAGGGGTAATTTTTTTCTTTTAATGGAAGTTTGATAACCTTATTTTTTCTAGCTGATTCATATATTGCCATCATTATTTCTTGTGTTTTTATTGCAATTCTTGCGGAGGATCTACTTTCTTTGTCTTTTTCAATCCATTCAATTAGTTCTTCTACTTGCATTGCATTGGTATTTCCTCCAATAGCTTTATCATCTTTATCTAGGTCTAATTTTATATTTTTCCATCCATTAGAACTATCATTAAATAATTTTATCTTTGTTTCTTCAATATATATCATCCCATTAGTTCCAATAATAGTAAATCTGCCTGCATCACAATTATTGTCTAATAAATCAGATTGAATAAAAAATTGAAGGTTATCTTCAAATTGAACTAACCCCATGCAGCAATCTTCAATTGCTGTATCTCTTTCAAATTTATTTGTTGATCTTTCTAATGCCCCAAAGACCCATTGAGCCTCTGGCTCTCCTAACACAAATCTTACACCATCTATTGAGTGAGTTCCCCAATTTAATAATCCATCTTTTACTCTTATTTCCCCTCTTATAGGTACACCTATTAAGCCTGATTGAATTACATCTTTTGCTTTCATCCAACCAGGAGTAAACCTTCTTTGATGAGAGATGATTAACTTCACATTATTTTTTTTACATACTTCTATCATTTTTTCAGCATTTCCTAGGCCAATAGCCATTGGCTTTTCACATATTATGCCTTTTACAGATGGATAGTTTGCTATTTTTTCTGTCATAACATCATGCAATTTATGCCATACACATATACTTACAATATCAGGATTCATTTCACTTAACATACTCTCAAGATTTTCATATCCATTTAGAATTTGGTACTCTTTCATGTACATTTCCCTTGCAGCATGATTTGTATCAACTACAGCTTTTATTTCAATTTTTGATAATTTTGAATAGCCTTCTAAGTGTGCATTAGCAATTGAACCACAACCTATAACTGCTACTTTGTATTTATTTTTCATAATTAAACAATTCTTTTATCTTTTTTTAAGTATATTAATACTCTGGTAAGATTATTTCAAAGTATAATAGTAACAAATGAACAAAACTATATAAATTATATTTAAATTCATATGAAAAAAGTTTTTATTACTGGCGGTGCAGGTTTTATTGGTTCTAGGGTAGTGAGAGAATTTCTAGATGCAGGTTATGAAGTAACTGTATTCGATTCTTTCAAACAATATTTATTACCAGACCCAGAAGCACGTCCTGTTAATTTACTAAAAAGATTAAAAGATATTATAAATAATGTAACAGTCATCACAGGCGATACTCTAAATAAAGATTTTTTAAGAAGGTCAATTCTTAAAGTTAAGCCAGATGTAATAGTTCATACTGCAGCGCTTCCATTGGCAAGTATTGCAATAGAACAAACTGAAGAAGCGTATGATTCCATTCTTTCTAGTACTATTAATATCTTAGAGATAATTAGAGACTTTGATCACAATTGTAAATTTTTATACACTTCATCAAGTATGGTTTATGGCGACTTTGATTCAAATTCTGTTACTGAAAATTCGAATAAAGATCCTAAGGAAATTTATGGTTCTATCAAATTAGCTGGTGAGATAATCAGCATGGGGTATATGAAAAGATATGGTATAGATGTGAGGATTGTCAGACCTACAGCCGTTTATGGCCCATATGATGGCAATCAGAGGGTTCTGTACAAGTTTGTTACTCGTGCTTTGCAGGGTGAAAAATTACTCGTTGATGGAGATGGTAGCATGGCTTTGGATTTTACATTTGTTGAAGATACAGCTCAAGGGATATATAAGGTTTCTACCCAAGAAAATATTTCTGGAGAAATATTTAATATAGCTAGAGGTAAATCTGAAACTTTGTCATCGGCTATAGATATAATTAGTGATAATATTGATGGGGTAAACGTTGAGTATAGAGAAGTACCAAGTTACATGCCCAAAAGAGGTACTCTTGATATATCTAAGGCAAAAAGATTAGTTGGATTTAAGCCTAAATATGATCTTTCTAAAGGTCTTAAGGTATATATTGATCATTTGAAAAAGAATCCTATTTAATATGAAAATTCCATTTATGCGATTAGATCGCCAATATGCATTACATAAAAATGAAATTTTATCTATTTGTGACAATGTTTTTTCTCATGGTAAAGTCTTACAGGGAAAAGAAGTTGAAAGTTTAGAAAATAAGTTATCAGAAATTCATAGAGCAAAACATTCTGTTGCAGTAAATTCTGGTACAGATGCATTGTATTTTGCGCTTGTATCGCTAGGAGTGCTACCTGGAGATAAAGTAATAGTTCCATCATTGTCTTTTATTGCGTCAGCTTCACCAGTAGAAAGAATTGGAGCAATACCAGTTTTTGTCGATTCAACATTGCAGTATCATTCAGATATTGATCAAATTATAAATAGAATTAAAAAAGATGATATCAAGTGCGTTATATTTGTTCATTTGTACGGTGAATTAGTGGATTTATCTAGTCTTTATGAAGAATGCAAAAAATACAATGTTATATTGATTGAAGATGGAGCACAAGCTTTAGGCTCTGTGAATGGTGATTATATTCTCGGGGATAATTCTGATGCTGCTACATTAAGCTTTGATCCCATGAAAATTGCTGGAGCATATGGAAGTGGGGGAGCGGTCATTACAAAATCTGATTTTATTCAGGAAGAAATAGTTAAGCTAAGATATCACGGTAGAGATGTAAATAGACATTATATAAACCTTGGATATAACTCACAAATGTCATCTTTGCAGGCAGCAATAATTGAATTCAAGATAAAAAAAATGACACATTGGACTAATAAAAGAATTAATATATCTAAAAAGTATGAATCTTATATTTCAGGTGGTATGATAGCTCCAAAAGAAAATAATAACATTACTCACGTTTATCATAAGTATGCTATTAGGTGCACAGAAAATAATAGAGATGAAATAAAAAGTCATCTTTCAAGATTAGGTATTCAAACCATGATTCATTATGAAAAACCAATATATGCTGAACCTATGTTTGCCTCTTATAAATTAGATAAAAATCAATTTCCAGTAACTGAGAAATTAACTAATGAATTGTTATCTTTACCTATATATCCTGAATTATTAGACGAAGAAGTTGATTTTGTTGGAGTAAGTCTATCTAAATTTTCTTAATTCATATGCATATACCGATGCGAATCCACATCTACTTATAAAATCTCTTATTCTTAAAAATTTAAATGGCGCAAACTCATATGGAGTATGTAAAAAAAGATTATATTTTTTTACACAAATAAGATTATTTTCCTTAAATTGTTTTTCCCAGTATGTCGGTCTAAATCTTAAGAACTCACTTACATGGTTACTTGATGTGCCATGAATAGATGGAATTATTAAACCCAGCAATTTATCAGTAAGATGTCTATTTTTTGATTTTTTGCCATGCAAATGTACGAAATCATCAGGATTTGCTCTACTGGATAATTTTATGTTTAGCAGTTTATATGAAATTTTTTTAAGTGAGTGGATCCAACCTAAGGACATTTGTAATATTTTCCATATATGGCTTGGCATTGAATGAATCATTTTTCCATCATTTTTTAAGACTCTTTTCATCTCTGAGAATGCTTTTGTAAGATCATCTACATGTTCTAAAACATTAGAACTAAAAACTATATCAAATTCGTTATCTCGGAAAGGTAGGTCGCAAACATCAGCTATAATTATATCTTTAGCGTCAGTTGAAGGGGCTACATCTATAGAAACTACATGATTAAAATATTTTTTTAGAAGTTTAGTTTGAGAGCCATCGCCAGCTCCAACTTCTAGAATTTTTTTATTTTTATCGTAATTCAAACTATCGATTATTTGTAAAAAATCTCGTTGACGTAAGAAATGATGCCAGCTTTTACTGTTTTTTGAATCAAGCTTTACTCTCATGATTTTTTTTGTGCGAAAAAAGGACTATGATTGTTTGTTCTTATTAAATCTTTATTCATAAGGTATTCCTAAAAATGGTGCCGAAGGTGGGAGTCGAACCCACACGGGTTTTAAGCCCAAAGGTGTTTGAGACCTTCGCGTCTGCCATTCCGCCACTTCGGCTTATTAACAATATTAACAAATATATTATAAACTTATATGATGAAAAAGGAGTACTATGAGCAAACTTGAAAAAAAACAAATACTTTCTAAATTATCAAATTTAGAAAGTTGGCAATTAATTATTGAAGATTCTATCTATAAATTACAAAAAAATTTTAATTTTGAAGATTTTGACCAAGCTTTAAAATTTACAAATAAAGTTGGAATTTTATCTGAAGAAAATGATCATCACCCCAGAATAGTTTTAGAATGGGGTAGTGTGAACATTACTTGGTGGAGTCACAGTGAAGGTGGCATCGTTGATTCAGATTTTGTTATGGCAAATAAAGTAGATGAATTAAAAATTTAACTCAACTGCCTTAATCTAGGGTCCCATCTATCTCTCAACCAGTCACCAAAAAAGTTAACACTCATAACTACTAGTAAGATAGAAATTCCAGGAAACATAGCTATCCACCATGCTGTGCTAAGCCATTCACGTCCTTCAGAAATCATATTACCCCATGTGGGAGTCTGTGCTGGGATTCCTGCACCTAAAAAACTTAGAGATGCTTCAGCAAGAATCAATCCTCCGACTCGTAAGGTTGCTAATACAACTATGGTATTAACTACTCCTGGGAAAATATGGCTCATTAAAATCCTGAAATCAGAAGCACCTGCAATTTTTGCTAGAGCAACATAATCTCTAGTTTTAAGTGTCAGCACCTCTGCTCTAACATTTCTAACATTTCCAGCCCAAGCTACTAGAGCTAGCAGAACCATAACTATCCAAACTTCTTGTCCAAAAGTTACAGCAGCCAATATAGCAATTAGCAAGAAAGGCAATGCATTCCATACATCTACTGCACGCATAGAAAATTCATCTATAAATCCACCATAATATCCTGAGATTAGTCCAATCGCTGAACCAATTACAACTCCTGCTGTAAGTGATATAACAGCTACAGCTAGAGATATTCTTGCTCCATAGAACATTCTGGTTAGGACATCTCTACCAACATGATCAGCACCTAATATATATGTTTTTTCATTTTTAGGATTTGCATCATACCATTCTTTTTCCCAAAAAGGTGGAGCTGCGCGTCCTCTAAGATTTATTTCTTTAGGTCCCATAGGAGATATTAGTGGGGCAAAAACAGCAATAAATACCATTATGCTTAGTATCAAGATTGGTATAACTGGCCATCGTCTTATTACATAAAAAATCTTGCTTTTTAAGCTCACTTCTATTAATGCAGGGCTATTAGTTGTATTAATATTTGAATTCATTTTAGTACCTTATCCTTGGGTCAACAATTGTATAGGCTATGTCTGCAAGGAAACTACCTAAAACATATAGAACAGCAAACATTAGAATTATTCCTGTAAGTAAAGGGAAGTCATTGTTGTGAATAGATTCAACAGCCATTCTCCCTATGCCTGGCCATGCATAAACTGCTTCAACAACGACCGATCCTTCTAAGAATCCCACCAATATTAATGCAGAAACAGTTATAGGAGGAATCAAGGCATTTCGTAGAGCATGTCTCCAAATTACAGCCCTTTGAGAAACTCCTTTAGCTCTAGCTAATTTAATATACTCGGAATCAAGAACTTCTAACATTGCTGATCTAGTTATTCTCAGATATGACGCCGCTGGCAACCAAGCCAACGCTACAGTTGGCATTATTAATGCCTTAAACTGAGCAGGGAAAAAAGGTTCTTGGGTTGGCCTTCCTGCAGCATCAAGCCATCCAAGACTTACGGCAAAAAATAAAATACCAAGTATTCCTATAAAAAATACTGGGGTGGCCTGTCCAAATAATGCAAATATTCTTCCAATATAATCCCAAACACTTCCTCTTTTTACAGCAGATAATACTCCAAGAGGAATTCCCACAGCCGTAGCAACAATCCACGCGACTAATCCCAACTGAAAGGTAGCTCCTATTTTCATTTTTATTACATCGAGTACAGGCTGCTCTGCAAGTAATGTGTTACCTAAATCACCGGTGACAGTCCTACCTAACCATATAAGGTATTGAACTATTAGTGGTTTGTCTAACGCAAGTTTTTCTGTTAATGCTGCTATTTGCTCTGGTGACATTCCATAGCCTCCAGGTTTCGCATAAAGAAGTAGAGGGTCGCCAGTTGCTCTTGATAAAACAAAAACAATCAATGTCGCAGCTATCAGTGATAATATTCCGAAGGAAAATCTTTGTATAAGATACTTTCTCAATTTTTTATTGCCTGTAAAATTTTTATTCTGTTTCTAATTTATTTATATTTATAAATATTTGGGGAGAAATTATCTTCTCCCCAAATATAATTATTCTCTATCGAGCAAGTTCGATTGATTCAAACTCGTTCATTGTTGCGAACATTGAAGGTGTTCCTAACCAATTTGAGATTGAATTAGGGTTGTAAACCACCAATGTTGGAACCTGTACAGTACCAGCAAAAATCATCTGATCGTACAAGTAATCAACCATTTCTTCGTTGTATTCGAATCGTTTTGCAGCATCTGATTCTGCTGATACTTTATCAAAAGTTTCAGCTATTTTTGGAATTTCAATACCACAACCGAATCCACCACGAGTAATACTGGTTTCAGTAGAACCATGTGGCCAATCGAATGGAATAGTTGTTGATCCTTCATCACAGTCACCTGCGTAAGGAATTGTGTTAGTTCGACCAACAAGACCTGGTCTTATAACAGAGTAGGCTGACTTCATAACTTGAAGGTCCATGTCTGGCCAAACAGCCAACCACATACCTGCAACAGCGTCATTGATTTCAGCGTTTGTTCCACCTGAACCACCAAGCTCACCACCAGTCCAAATGTTCATAACAAACTTACCTTCAGGCCAAGCTGTTTTTGCCATCTGTTCTGCTGCTGCTGCTGGGTCATATGGAATTAACCATTTGTCTTTGAACCACTCTGCTGTAGTGTCGACGTACTCTAATGAAGCCACGTTACCAAAACCATCTAATACAGTATCGATTAGAAGTTCTCGGTCAATAGCTTTTGCTAGAGCCCATCTTACATCACGAGCTTCTTCCATATCTCCTGGTTGCTTACCTTCTATGTTACAACCAACCCAAGGAAGATCGTGGATACAGTAACCTGATCCAGTTCTTTTTAGGTCCTCACCAGTTCGGTGATGAGTTGCTTCCCAGTAGTTACCAGAGAATATGATTTGGTGAACTCGACCTGCTCTTGTTATAGATTCAGCTTTGAATCCACTTTCAGCAAGAGGCTTAATGTCCTTTAGCGGGATAGAGTCAGCAATATCTACTTCACCTGTCCTCAACATAGCAACACGAGTTGCAGGTTCAGGAACTTCTAGGAAGGTAATAGTATCTGCGTTACCAACTTTTCTCCAGTGTTCACTTTGTTTTGTAATAATAGCTTTGTCATCCTGTTTCCACTCAGATACTGAGTAAGGACCTGTAGAAACTATATTTTCTTGCAAGTAAGGACAACTTAGACTAGCTATAGTTGCATCACCGTCACAAGCAGCTTTTGGTACGAATGCTGTACCTTGAGCTTGTTCGTTCAAGAAGTGACCATTCCATCTTGGATCGAATGCACTAAATGTTAAACGAACTGTGTCAGAGTCAATGACTTCATGCTTTGAGAATAAAGCAGCGTAGTCACCGGCCTGACCGTGAATGCTTGTTGGGTTAGTTGTTGCATTAGACTGATCAAGTGTCCAAACGATATCTTCTGCTGATAATTCACCAAAATCACCGTGGAATTTAACACCTGTTCTTATATCAATGTCAACATAAGTTTGATCTTCAGCAATAGTATAACCACTAGCCAATCGATTTGTGATTGTACCTCCGGAATCCATTGCAAAAAGACCTTCACCTACACCCCAATATTGCATAGCTTCAACAGGTGCTTGGTTAGCAGGAAGACCTACTCCCGGAGCAACGTCAAATACTGCTGCAGTTAGTGTGCCGGCGGCATTTTTAGGTTGAGGTGCTGGCTCAAGTGGAGCTATAGGGATAGGAGTAGCAGTTGGAATTGGAGTTGCTGTTACAACAACATCAACTTTTTTTTCTACAACTTTTTCTACTTCTTTTTCTACAACTTTAGTTACTTCTACTTGAACTTCTTTTTCAACTTCAACAACCTTTTCAACTTCTACGATTTTCTCAACAATTTCAGGGTCACTACTACAAGCAGCAATCGCTACAGGTATAGCTACCAACAAAGAAAAAGCTAAGAACAATCGATTCTTAAGAAATCTCATATTTTCTCCTCGTTAATGATCGGGTACCCACAAAGCAAGTAACTCAACGAATACTTCCAATCCTAATTTGATTTACAAAGTGTAAAGGATAATAACTAATTAATCCACTAATTAATCCATTAAAAACAAATTAAAGTTTTGTATATTTTTGTGATTTTATTACTTAATTAGTACAAAATGCATTTGATTATA
>CETH01141792.1_pt1 | contig 34540 bp, 31 predicted proteins | sample 361461 | NCBI WGS metagenome assembly CETH01 (sample SAMEA2622695, study PRJEB7988) | marine metagenome | isolation source: saline water (ENVO:00002010), including
AATTCACGTCTGACCATTCAATGCCAAGTAGATCACCCCGTCTCATGGCAGTTTCAAGGGTGTTGAGTGACAGGGAATTTAGAGCACCAAATTACATGTCATTTCTGCTTTGAAGAATTTGAGATTTATGCAGAGATCCAAGAGGGTTTCACGGGACACAACACAGAAATTTATGACTGCGTCGTATGCTGTAATCCGAACAAGTTATCTTATGAGGTCTATGACGGAGAAATCACTTCTCTGACCGTAAGTGACGGTAACGAATAGAACTCCACCCACACCCCATTCTCTATACCCATTCCGAATGTTCTCTGTCAGAATTTCAATATGAGAAACCTGACCGCCACCATCTGTCTTACACTTGCCGTGCTTCTTGGAAGCACTGGGATGGGTTGGAGTGATGATGCGATATATCCACCAGGAGCGCCAAAAATCGACTCAGGGTTTGGCAGTGATATCGGCATTAATGGTGGGTACCGAGAAAACCCTCATCAGGGGATAGACATAACGGGAGTCGAGGGTCAGGAGATTTTAGCGGTTGCCGATGGTATCGTTTTAGAAGCAACAGTAGAACAGTGTTGGGGTCCAACAATAGCGGTGGATCATGGCGATGGGATAGATGGCAAAAAAATTATAGCGCTCTACGGTCACGTTGGTGAAATGTTAGTGGCCGAGGGTGATGTAGTACAGCGTGGTCAAATTATCGCCCGTTTAGGCGACAATCAGTATGATTTCGAATGCATTTGGGGAGTGCGCCATCTTCATTTTCAAATAGGTCAAAAATACCGAGATCGCTCAAATAAAGGATATTCTTGGGGACATTCGTATTTTCTGGAAGATGGGAAAAAGGGAATAAACCCGCACTTGTATTGGGCAGACGGACCGAACAGGGTAACTTGCTTCGAAGCGAGGAAGAAATACAAAAAGGGTACTATTACTTACCCTTTCCCATGCTGATGATTCCGCCCGTGAATGTGTCCGTCAACAATACAAAGGGTGTTGATCAGGTGTAAGACAGCGGCGCTTCACAGCAGACCAATGATGATCTCCAGTATCTCCCATATCCCGGCCATTGGTGTCATCTAGCCTACCTCACCTCTACCCAAGCTTCGGCATCCTTCTTTCTGGAAAAGGTTCTGGAGATGGAAGGACTACCTACCCTCCTGATCCTCACCTGATACTTCCCCCTATGCAGGCCAATAGCTGCCATCTTCGTCTCCAAGCGGAGCCAAATTGGAGCCGCACAATGCGGTAATAGTGATTTGGAAGGCGGGGTCTGGGAAGACAGTGCTGTTAAGGCATTGTTCTTCCTCAGAAAAAATGGTGGGCACGGCTGGGATTGAACCAGCGACCCCTACGATGTCAACGTAGTGCTCTCCCGCTGAGCTACGCGCCCGATCCTTGATTTTCGGTTTATCGTTTCCTGGTCCAGATAGCAAGTGCGGTCCAGGTAATAGTATGGAAATATAAGGTTTCTTCCTCCCTCGGGCCGGAACACACAGCCTAGCACGGGCCCGAACTGTCGATCAGCATCACTCTCGCGGACTTCGGAGAGAGTGATTAGAAGTGGGTGTCCTAGACACACAGCCGAGATCGATCCGGGGGCCCCGAATCGAATACTTTGGATTTCAAGACCCGGCCCTGAGGCTGCAACCATTGTTCATTTCCCTCCCCTCGGGAACTCCCAACATCTCGAAAGATTCTGCGCACGGTATAGCGTGTATTTTTGAAAAGCGCTTGAACAACCACTAGAGTCATACATTTAAACAACTACTGAGGTACTCGAGAATGTGTGGATGACAATACACATATTTTAGTCTAAGTCAGTGGTATGTCAGTTAAAGATTCCACGCCAGAAAATCTGGCGTATGTACCTCCTTTCGAAATCCTTCATCCAACCTCACAAACGGTACCCTTGGTCCTTGCGTCACCACACAGTGGGCGCATGTATCCGACTGATTTTGTGGCGGGAGCTCGGCTGGACCCTGTTTCGCTGCGACGCTCTGAGGACGGGTTTGTTGACGATCTGTTCGCCGCCGGCCCAAACCTCGGCGCTCCGCTTCTTCGGGCCACCTTTCCACGCGCATTCATCGACGCTAACCGAGAACCTTTCGAACTCGACCAAAAGATGTTTTCCGACCCTCTACCTGATTATGTCAATACGGATTCTAGTAGGGTCGCCGCCGGTCTCGGCACTATCGCACGGGTAGTTTCGAGTGGGCTAGACATTTACCCAGGCAAACTCACATTTAAGGAAGCAGTAGCTCGAATCGATGCCTATTATCGACCCTATCATCAGGCGCTTGAAGCACTAATCCACGAAACTCGTGACAAATTTGGCTACTGTGTCGTCGTGGACTGCCATTCGATGCCCTCGATTGGCGGTCCACTGGATCCCGACGTTGGTCGTGGGCGGGCTGATTTCGTAGTTGGCGACTGCTTCGGCAGCAGCTGCGCTCCGTATATCACTGACACGATTGAACGCAGTATCTCGAGCTTCGGCTATTATGTCGCTCGAAACAAGCCATTTGCTGGTGGGTTCACCACCCGACATTACGGGCAACCGCAAGATAATGTCCACTCGGTTCAGATCGAGATTAACCGCGCTCTCTATATGGATGAAATTCGAATCGAGAAGAATGCCGGGTTTGACAGAATCGCTGCACAGATGACCAACGTGATCGCCGCGCTAGCTCAGTTGATGGCACCAGATCTCGCAGCAGAGTGACGTAGGGCATCGTCCCGTGGCAAATCCATGACCTCAGCATAGCCAACCGATACCATACCAACCCGTGTCTTACGATCAAAACTTATGGCCCGTTGAACGATATGATTTTGCTTTTGCTAACCAGTCGAGCCTTATCAGTGTTGACCATGTGCTTTGGCACAGGAAGCTATTAATATTTCCGGGGCGTGGTAATCCCGGATTCTTAACTTGGCATTAAAGAGTGTGATCTGTTGTGAGAAAGTATCAAATGATACAAAAATTCCCCTATCCGCCCTACAGATTCGGCAACGAAATCACTTGTCATTTGCGAAAATTGGCCAAACTATTTAACCGGGAAAGTCAGTGGTCATCATAACATCGTGGGAATGAGCTTGCCCCCCGTCCACACTGAAGAGACACCGACAAAATAAGGACTAGTCGCCGGTTGTTTTTCAAACTGAGTAGGTTGCATCCGCCACCATCGCTAGCGCTCCATTGCCATTCATCGCCCACAATTGGCAGGTTCCGCCCTCACCCGGGGTCCCATGAACGGAAAAATCCATCGTATCGTAGACCGGTGAGACAGCCCGCAGATCAAGTGAAGTCATTGTGGCGCCCGGCATCTCCCGTCGGAATAGATCTAGCATAAACGTCATTGTAAGCGGTCCATGGACCAGCAGTCCGGGATATCCCTCGACGTCTCGTACATAATCCTTGTCGTAGTGGATGCGGTGGCTATTCATGGTGAGTGCTGAATAACGGAATAGCATCACAGAGTTCGGATGAACGGTACGGCTCCACATAGCAACCGCCGGCGCGGGACGGGGATGCGGAGGGGCTACACTAACCCCTGCGGGCTCGCGGTAAACCTGCGTACGGGTCTCGCTGGTAGTCAGCCGGCCATCTTCCCCAAATACTTCCTCGGTCGTGGTAACAAAACACATCTTACCCGACTTACCCTCTTTCATCACGATATCCGCGATGGTGATTACTTTCCTGAGCTTTTCACCTATGCGAATGGGGGATTCGAACCTCATCTTGGAACCTGCCCACATTCGCCGGGGAAATGGCAGTGGTGGCATAAAATCACCCTTGGCACGGTGTCCGTCTTCTCCTGTCGCAGCCAATGCGACCAGCTCATGGAAATAGAAGTAGTGCCAGGCCGGCGGTAGCGGATCGCCGTTCGTGAAAGGCGGGTCGTCTCGGTCAAGGGTGAGTGTGAAATAGTTAGCGGGATAGGCGGAAGCTGTACCGTACTCAATTTCCGATTTACCTATTGAGTCGCTAAAATCCGCCTCCCCGCTCATTGGCCAAATTCCTTCCTAATTACCTCTGTATGCGCCCCTAGTGGCGGTATATCTCCGAGGGTCCTTACGCCGTTATCAACCAGAGCCGGTGGAGCGACCATATCGACGGGCCCGCTAGGCGTTTCAACGGTCACCCGGCGCAAAGCCGGGTGATCGGACAAACCAGCGACGTCGTTTACCTCGCCGAAGGCAATTGACGCGTCGCGCAGTCGACGAACAAGTTCGTTCCGTTCAGTTTTGTTGAAAACATTCTCTATAATTGCGTCGAACTCTGCCCGATTAGCGCATCGCGCCTCATTGGTTTTAAACCGCGGGTCCTCCGGCAAATCACCATCGAGCAAAACCGTCTCGCAAAGTCGAGAAAATTCTCGTTCATTCTGAATCGCGATCAGGATCTGACCACCGCCTCGCGTATCGTAAGCGCCGTATGGATGGATCGATGGATGGTTAAGCCCTACTCGGGGCATAATCTTTTCCCCATAATCATAGTGCAGCAAGGGTACAGTCATCCAGTCAGCGATACCCGCAAAAAGCGAGGTCTTTATCGACGAACCGACCCCGGTCGCGTCCCGTGCGATCAATGCTTCGAGAACGGCCATATAGGAATACATCCCACAAGAAACGTCACACGCGGAAACGCCCACACGACCGGGTCCTTCTGGTAGACCGGTGATAGAGCAGAGGCCGGATTCTGCCTGCACTAGAAGGTCATACGCTTTCATATCTGCGTAAGAACCTTCCTCGCCGTATCCTGAAATATCGACCGTAATCAACCTCGGATTACGCTTACGCAGCTCATCCGAATCAAAGCCCGCACGCGCGGCAGCCCCAGGGGCGAGGTTTTGGATAAAAACATCCGATTTATCGAGCACCCTGTATAGAAGGTCTCGGTCAACCTCATCCTTTATGTTAGCCGTAAGCGACTCTTTACCTCGATTCAACCAAACGAAATAAGCGCTTTCACCATGCACCACCGTGTCGTACGCCCGCGCGAAATCACCCTCAGGCCGTTCGACCTTTATAACCCGAGCGCCCGCTTCGGCAAGACGAGACGAGCAGTATGGCGCGGCGACCGCCTGTTCCATGGAAACGACGAGAGTGCCATCGAGCGGTTTCTGAGCATCTCGCGCCATTACTGAGGTTCTCAGTAGCTTTTCGGTAGACCGAGAACGTGTTCTGCGACGAACGATAGTACCAAGTTATTCGAGATAGGCGCGATACGGTAAAGCCTAGTTTCTCGGAACTTCCTCTCAACATCGTATTCCTCAGCAAAAGCAAAACCGCCATGGGTTTGCATACACATATCGGCCGCTTTCCAAGAGGCTTCGGACGCCAAGTATTTTGCCATGTTCGCCTCGGCGCCCCTCTGCCCGCCAGCCTCAAAAAGGCGCGCCGCTTTCTCGACCATTAGGTTCGCCGCCTCGGTCTGCATATGCGCTTCCGCGATCGGGAACTGTATACCTTGATTTTTACCAATTTCGCGACCAAATACGTTGCGGTTATTGGCATAATCGGTTGCCTTTTGGATGAACCAGAGAGCATCACCGATGCACTCCGCGGCAATCAGGATCCGCTCAGCATTCATACCGTCAAGAATATAGCGAAAACCCTTGCCTTCTGAACCGACCAAGCAATCCTTGGGAACAACCAGATCATCGAAAAACACCTCGGTGGTAGCATGGTTGATCATCGTTCGGATAGGCTTGATCTCCAGCCCGTTTCCATGCGCCTCGCGAATATCAACTATAAAGACTGACAATCCGTCAGTGCGTTTTTCGACCTCTTCTCGCGACTGGGTCCGCGCCAATAGAAGCATCAAGTCCGAATGTTCAACCCGGGACGTCCATATCTTCTGCCCATTGATCACATAATCCCCGTTACCATTCTTGGTCGCCGTCGTTCGCAGACTCAGAGTGTCGGTCCCGCTGGTTGGCTCCGTCACGCCAAAGGCTTGCATACGGAGGTCTCCTGAGGCGATCCCGGGCAGATATTTTCGTTTCTGCTCGTCCGAGCCGTGACGTAGCACCGTACCCATGGTGTACATTTGGGCATGACAGGCACCGCCATTACATCCAGACTTCTGGATTTCCTCCATGATAACTGCTGCCGCTGTGATTCCGAGACCCGAACCTCCAAATTCTTCGGGAATTAGGACGGAGAGGTATCCAGCCTTAGTTAAGGCCTCGACAAATTCCGTCGGATATTCCCGCTTCGCGTCAAGCTTGCGCCAGTATTCACTAGGATACTGCGCACAAAGCTTCTGAACTTGTTCCCGAATATCTGCGTACTCACCGGTCATGATGGTATCCTTGATAGAGCAATCAATTAATTTTACACATATGTAAAAATTATTTTTAAATCAAGCTCTGCATGTGCACAAGATGGCGCATCTTTACTCGCAAGAAAATACCGACGCAGAGGATTCGTGTATACTCGGGTATGGTCGATGCAAACTCCAGTTATTCTGAATCCGCGCCGGCCCACCAAATGAATGTTGCCGCGTTGGCGGTCGGTCACAGAGGTGCAGTCGTTGCCTTCGCTGACGGATCGCTGAAAACACTAAAAAAAGCGGCCGCAATCAAACAAATCGAACGTGGCCTGCTTCCGATAGTATGTCATGTGCCAGCAACCGCGCGACGCCTCAACATCCCCCCCTTTCCAGCGCTCGATATCCTAGAACTATTTGCTTTCGTACACCCGGCCCGATTCTGCCGTCCGACACCATCGGGTCTGGCGGATGCGCTTAATCTGGAAAGCTCAGATGCACTTGAAGACCAAGCGCTGCTGCTACAGCGCGCAATTGACCTCCTGCTGACAGACCTCATTCGCGTGGCACCAGAGCACGACCGCAATCTCATTATCGAAACGGCACAGGTCATGGGAGCCGGAAAATGGGCATGGACGCCGATAGTTTTGAGGTCTCTTGCGGCAGAATCTCTCCCCACCTTGCACGGGATTGAGAGTAGGGCGCTGGAAGTATGGCATCGCCTCCCGGAGTGGTCGGAATTCGCACCGGAAGGACAGCCTGGCAATATTTTGGTGTCTTCGGACGAGACACGGACCCGACTTGCCGAACTCGTCGGCAACGATGCGGAAGACCGCCCACAGCAGGGAGACTACGCTTCCGCCGTATCTCAAGCTTTCGCACCACGCGACGAAGCGAGCGCTCCAAAAGCGGTACTTGCGGAAGCTGGAACCGGTGTAGGCAAAACTCTCGGCTATATTGCACCGGCCAGCCTCTGGGCTGAGCGAAATGATAGCACTGTATGGATTAGCACTTATACTCGAAACCTTCAGCGCCAGATCGATGATGAACTCAATCGCCTGCATCCCGATCCCGTTACTAAGAACCGTAAAGTTGTTATCCGCAAGGGCCGAGAAAATTACCTATGCCTGTTAAATTACGAAGATGCACTCTCCGGATTGCAGAGCCGTCCCGACGATTCTATTGGGCTGGGGCTCATGGCGCGTTGGCTGACCGCGACCCGCGACGGCGATATCACTGGCGGCGACTTTCCGGCGTGGCTGGTTGATCTCGCAGGTGCCCGCAACACAACCGGCTTAACCGACCGGCGTGGCGAATGTATCTATTCGGGATGCACTCATTATCACAAATGCTTCGTGGAAAAGACGATCCGACGTGCGAAACGCGCTGATATCGTCGTTGCTAATCATGCTCTGGTGATGGCGCAAATTGCCTCAGGCGGGATGGATGATGGACACTATCCAACTCGGCTGGTTTTCGACGAAGGACATCATCTATTTGACGCGGCGGATAGCGCCTTCTCGGCACAGCTAAGCGGCCAAGAAGGCACGGAACTGCGTCGCTGGCTGCTCGGTCCAGAAGAGGGTCATAAAACACGGGCGAGAGGATTACGGCGACGTATCGAGGATGTCACCGCTCTCGACAAACGGGCCGCCGAATTGGTCGGATTGATTACAGAGGCCGCGCACATCCTGCCCGGTCCGGGCTGGAATCAGCGCATTGCTGGTGGCACATCGCTTGGAGAATCGGAACTATTTTTTGCCGGGCTCCGTGAACAAGTATATGCGCGAGCCAAGGACGCTCGATCGCCGTATAATCTGGAAGTCGAGACCGATAGCCCGACACCAGGCCTGCTTGAGGCCGCAAAAACTTTGAGGATATCGCTCAATCGGTTGATGCAACCAATGGAAAAACTCTCCGAACGACTAATTTTGGTGCTGGGCAAAAACGCCAGTGAACTTGAAACCGCCCAGCGTAACCGGATCGAGAGTGTAGTCCGAGGCCTGCGCCGCCGCTTGGAAGCTCAATTGGAACCCTGGTGTTCGATGCTCGACGCGCTTGTCGACGGTACATCAGAGGAATTTGTAGACTGGTTTTCGATCTCCCGGTCTCAAGGGCGAGATGTCGATATCAGTATGCATAGACACTGGGTTGACCCAATGCTGCCGTTTGCCAGATCCGTGGCAGCGCCGGCCCACGGAATAGTGGTAACCTCAGCCACACTTCGCGACGGTACTGGCAACGCAGAAATTGACTGGCTTGCTGCGGAAGAGCGTACGGGTACGATACACCTTGAAGAACCGCCGTATCGCGCCCAGGTTTCGTCTCCATTCGATTATGCCAAACAAACAAAAGTCGTGGTCGTCACTGATGTAAGCAAGAATGATATAACCCAGGTAGCTACGGCCTATCGGGAGTTGTTCCTCGCCGCGGGCGGCGGTGCGCTTGGAATATTCACGGCAATCTCCAGGCTGCGGGCCGTACACAAAAGCATTGCCCCCCAGATGGAAGACGCCGGTAATCTTTTATTAGCCCAACACGTCGATCGGATCGATACTGGTTGTTTGGTCGATATATTTCGCGCAGAGGAGAAATCCTGTCTTCTGGGGACGGATGCGATACGCGATGGGGTAGATGTTCCTGGGCGTAGTTTGCGGCTAATCGTATTCGACCGAGTGCCTTGGCCACGTCCTTCAATATTACATCGCGCCCGTCGCAAGGCGTTCAAAAGATCCCAATATGACGACCTAATTACCCGACTGCGCCTCAAACAGGCCTACGGCCGCCTAGTAAGGCGGAATAAAGACTCTGGCATGTTCGTAATTCTAGACCCAATGATGCCGTCTCGGCTTGCGGGTGCCTTCCCCCACGGTGTTAAAATCGAACGTGTTGGCCTTGCTGACGCAGTGGCTATCACCCATGGTTTTCTATCAACTTAACTATGGCCGGGTGGCGCATCAGCCACGATCGAGGGGCTGTCACTTACATTATTGTTTGCCAACAAAGCGCCGCAACCGGTTGCCAGAAGGTCTGGGCCTGACTAACTAGCTATAAAATTAAACCTGAAAGGCGTAAATATATGGCATTGGTTCGTGCCAATCCGCCCTACAAATCGATCCGTATTTGGCTTTTTGTCTGCTGCGGCTTTGTTTTCACGATGGTACTCCTCGGTGGGATTACGCGATTGACCGAATCCGGTCTTTCGATGGTCTATTGGCGCCCTGTTACCGGATGGTTACCACCCACTTCCGACTCCGCTTGGGCGTCCATATTTGACGCTTACCGAAATTCGCCAGAATTCGTAAAACTCAATTTCTGGATGGGGCTGGAGGACTTTAAACGTATCTTCTGGCTTGAATACTTACATCGATTACTGGGTCGCATTCTCGGTATTGTCTATCTTTTGCCTCTCCTCTGGTTTGCTTTCCGTTACCGGCTGACAACTCGGCTAACGGTAAGCTTGGGTCTACTTTTTGTGTTAGGTGCGGCGCAGGGCGTACTAGGCTGGTACATGGTCAAATCGGGGCTGGTGGAAGAACCCTCCGTCAGCCACTACCGGCTCGCTGCGCATCTCGGGCTGGCCGTTATGATTTATGGAATCATGTTATTTATCGCCATCGGCCTTCGGCCCGGAAGGAGAAAATCCTTTAGATCTGCCTACGGATCGAGTTGGCCGGCCGCGCTTGTTTTCACGACTATGATATGGGGCGCCTTCATGGCGGGTTTAGATGGTGGCTCGGTATTTAACACGTTCCCACTGATGGATGGACACTTTTTTCCACCGTATTCGCTTTCTTCTTCGCCACTTGTTCTTAACCTATTCGATAACATAGGCCTTGTTCAGTGGCTCCACCGTATCCTCGCTACCGTCACCGTCACCGTGATCATTTGGATCTGGTGGCGTGACCGAGCCAATAGATCAACAGCACTCAATATCCTTGGTGCCGTGGCTTTGTTTCAATTCGGACTAGGTGTTTTAACTATTCTTTCTGAGGCAATGATTTTTATCGCCTGGGCCCATCAAGCTGGCGCAATGATCCTCTTTTCTGCCGCAGTCTGGCGGTGGAGGGAAACTAGGCTTTAAAGCATTTCTTGACGTAAAATCCCGACGGGGGTATTTCTCACTAACTGTCGTGGTAATTTGAGCCGACCGGCTTGCGGCCACGTTAAAATAAACGCTAAAAGGTCGGGAGATTCCTGAAAACCCCGGCCCTTAGGTCGGGGATTTTTATTTCGGCGTTTTCCCAGGAGCGAAAAATGGCAATAAACAAACCGGTTCAGGATAGTTGGCGTGGACAAACGCTGGCAGTACGGGGAGGCACAAAGCGCAGCGAATTCGGCGAAACCGGCGAAGCGATATTTGCGACATCAGGCTATGTGTACGAATACGCCGAGCAGGCCGAAAAAGCTTTCCAAGGTATTAACGACCGATTCATCTATTCTCGGTTCTCCAATCCTACCGTTGATATGTTCCAAGAACGGATGGCGCTAATCGAAGGTGCAGACAAGGGCAAAGCAACTGCCACAGGTATGTCTGCAGTGTTCGCGTCGATGGCATGTATGGTAGAGGCTGGCGATCATGTCGTTGGTAGCCGAGCTCTTTTTGGATCCTGCCTCTATATCTTGACTGATATTCTTCCGAAGTACGGGGTGGATGTCACAATTGTTGACGCTACCGATCTCAACCAGTGGGAGGATGCACTAAGACGGCGGACCAAATGCGTGTTTGTTGAGACCCCGTCGAACCCCGGCCTAGAGATTGTCGACATTTCGGCGGTCGCAGATCTCGCGCATTCTTCCGGGGCCAAGGTTATTGTAGACAACGTATTCGCCACACCTCTGCTGCAAAGACCCATCCAACTCGGAGCCGATATTGTGGTTTACTCTGCTACCAAGCACATCGATGGCCAAGGCAGATGCCTTGGCGGCGTAGTACTTGGGGACGAAGATTATTGCGAAAATACCCTCAAGCCCTTTCTCCGGCATACAGGTCCTTCACTGAGCCCTTTTAACGCTTGGGTCATGTTGAAGGGACTAGAAACGTTAGATCTTCGTATCCGTCGGCATTGCGAAAACGCCCGTTTGATTGCAGACTACCTCGAAACGCGAGGCGACCTTTCTAAGGTCCGGTATCCGGGTCTCCAAAGCCACCCTCAGTATGAGCTGGCATCGAAACAAATGTCGGATTTTGGCAACGTGATTACCTTCTCGCATGAAGACGGGAAGGAGGCTGTGTTCAAGCTCATGAACTCTATGAAACTGATAGACATTTCAAATAATCTCGGTGATTCTAAAAGCCTCCTAACGCATCCAGCTACGACAACCCACCAACGCTTATCGGCAGAAGATCGAGATAGTCTGGGGCTGGACGACGGCATGGTCCGGTTGTCAGTCGGACTCGAAGATCCACTCGACGTGAGGGACGACCTAGAACAGGCCTTTACCGCTGCCCGTTGTGCCGACGCCAATAAAGATCGTTGATTTAACTAGTTTAAAAAATCAACTACACTAACATCTGCTTTTAATCGGACCACACCATATGTATTCTGCTGTCACACGAGAGATCCGCGTCGATGTAGAGCCAATTTATCTGGAGGAACAATCGGAGCCAGAAGATGGACAGTTTGTCTGGGCCTACCGAGTCCAGATTGAAAACGTTGGGCCGGAGACAGTACAACTGCTGACTCGTTACTGGCATATTACGGATGGACTTGGCCGGATACAGGAGGTACGAGGCGCCGGCGTAGTCGGCGAGCAACCGGTCCTAAACCCGGGTGATTCGTACGAGTATACAAGCGGCACGCCGTTACCGACCTCCTCAGGTATAATGAAAGGCACCTACCAGATGAAGAACCCCCATGGTGAAAAATTCGACATCGAGATCCCGGCCTTTTCGTTGGACTCACCTCACGAACCCCGGCAGGTAAACTAAACTATGCTGCGGCAAATCCTTAATAGCGTCCTAACCTAGGTCATAAAACCGGATCAGAGCCGTGCTCGATTTCCGTCCAATTTTATATATCATAGGCATTCTCCTCACGACTTTAGCAGCGGCGATGTGTGCACCGCTAATCGCCGATCTGGTGGTAGGACATCCAGACTGGCAAGTCTTTGCGGCGGCGGCAGCGCTGACGGCGTTTATCGGCATAACCCTGCTGTTCACCACTATGTCTCCACCGTCACGTCTGTCAGTACGTCAGGCGTTTGTTCTAACAACGGCCAGTTGGGTGGCCATGACGTTTTTTGCTGCTCTACCTTTCGCTTTCGCCGATCTTGATCTTGGTCTCACGGACGCCTTTTTCGAAGCAATGTCGGGGCTCACCACCACAGGTTCGACGGTTATCTCTAATCTGGATTCAGCTCCAAACGGCATATTGTTATGGCGTGCAATTCTTCAATGGCTGGGCGGAATCGGAATTATCGTCATGTCGATTGCGATTTTGCCAATGCTTAAGATTGGCGGCAACCAATTGTTTCAGACTGAATCTTCTGATGGTTCGGAAAAAGTAATGCCACGAGTCGCCCAAGTCGCAAGCGGGGTCGGATTTGTCTATCTGGCGTTAACTTTAGCCTGCGCCACCCTTCTCTGGTTCTCCGGTCTTAGGGGGTTCGACGCAATCGCACATGCGATGACGACAATTGCGACAGGCGGTTTCTCTACCCGTGACGGTTCCATCGGTGCGTTCGTCAACCCTTCAGCGGAAATTATTATTACTAGTTTCATGCTGCTTGGGGCGCTACCCTTCGCGCTCTATCTGCAAGCCCTTCGGGGGAAGCCCCTTCTGTTATGGCGAGACAACCAAGTACGGTGGTTCTTCCTGATCGTAGCATTTTTCGTTATGGCAGTGACGGTTGCTCATTACATCAAAAATGATATCAATATCTTCCAGGCGCTGCGTGAGTCAGCCTTTAATGTCACTTCAATCATAACTGGAACAGGATACTCTTCAGCCAATTATGCGAGTTGGGGATCATTTGCCACTGGTGTGTTCTTTTTTATAATGTTCATTGGAGGATGCGCTGGATCAACCACCTGTTCTATCAAGATTTTCCGGTATCAAATTCTTTATCAGACCGCCAAGGTACAGATGAAACATCTGATTCGGCCACACGGCATCTTCATCGGCACTTTCAATGGACGACCGATCACCGACGAGATCGAAAACTCCGTAATGAGCTTCTTCTTCCTATTCATGCTAATCTTTGCAATTATCGCCGGGTTACTCCATTTCATTGGTCTAGATTTCCTGACCGCTATTTCCGGTGCTGCGTCGGCGATCTGTAATGTTGGACCTGCGCTTGGTGACACCATTGGTCCCACCGGCAATTTCTCCGCTCTACCGGACAGCGCCAAGTGGGTACTGTCCGCTGGTATGCTACTGGGTCGACTGGAGCTATTCACAGTCCTCGTACTTTTCGCGCCATGGTTCTGGCGAGGCTAGAATAGTAGCAGGTTGAATTCTTATAAACGGCCAGCACGCCGCCTGTATAGAATTTCTTGACTGTATTATGTGTGTGCTGCCTTAAGGGAAGTGCCAAATGTTCTTTTTTCAGCGCACCCAGCTCTTCATATGAATTCGGATCTGTTTCTCGAGGGTTTTATTCAGATCTTTCATCATCGCTTCGGTCATTTCAAACCAAACCGTCTCACGCTTGATTAGGGAGGTGTTTTCAGGCACCGTTTGCGATCGACTCACCCTTGACTCCACTTTTACGCGGACATCACCATTCTCATCTCGGATTTCGGCCAGCATATCGATCATCGCATCGTACCGTTCGGACTGATCTCTCGTGAAAATTCCCTTCAAACCCTCCGACTTTTTCAACGGCACCTCAACTACGCTCGCTTGGCGAACGATAACTCGAGCTACACCAGATGAACCTACGGCGCGAAGTCGGTCTCGTCCCCAATTGGTTGCAACGACAGCGGGAGAAGAAGGAAATTGGTGTTCGACGTTCGGCCGAGCTGCAGGCGAGACATAACGATTCTCGACCTCAATCCTTTCCACATTCAGCAATATCGGCTGCAGGTGAGAGAACGAGACCTGCGGAAATCCTGGAGCCGGAGCTTCGGTGGCGCACGCGGCGAAAAAAATAGCGACCAATGTCAGACCGGCGATTTTGACAGATTTGATGTCCATTCTGTCACTCCTAATTGAAGTTAACGATTTTTATGTTCCCGATTTGGACAAACATCAAGCGTTGAAAATCCGATCGAGGTCTTTTCCTGAGAACGAATAATCGCGGCCGCAGAATTCGCAGGAAATTAAATTTTTCAGGCTTTCGATCTCGGAACGCGGAAAAGATTTAAGCATATTCTCAACCCGCTCTATGGAACACCGACAACGCGCCTCCAGTTGAAGAGGATCGAACACCCGCACACCGTCTTCATGGAACAAACGGAACAGTAGCTCATTCGGATGCAGGTCAGCATCTAGAAGTTCCTGTCCTCGACTACTACCCATTAGAATAATCGCCCGGCGCCAAGCAACCTCGAAATCCTCTTCGTTAAAATCCTCCGACTGGATGACAAATTGTTCAGAAGGCATTTTCTGAATCAGAAGACCTCCAGACCGCCAAGCACCATCCCCATCCCGCCCTGATGTAAGCCTAACCACCCCATCAAATTGATCGGACTGTTGGAAATAGTTATGAGCACAGTCTGCGAGGGTAGCGCCGGTTAGTTCAACAATACCCTGATATCGGTCGGTGTTCTTACCCTGATCCACCGTAAAGCTCAGGTATCCACTACCAAGAAGTTGAGGAACAGGGTTTTTGTACCATTCTTTTTCCAACGTTGCGATTTCTCCGGCGCGAAACTGGGCATATCCCCGTAATGCGCCGTCGCTGGTTAAGTCCGCAACCACTATTCCTAAAGGGCCATCACCTTTTGCCTGTACGGAAAACAGACCATCGAACTTAAAAATTCCGCCCACAACCGCTGCGAGCGCAAGAGTTTCCGCAAGGGTGATAGCAACCGGATCTGGATAGTCGTGTGCGTTCAATATCTCGTCGGCTACTGTTCCAAGGCGCACTAAACGTCCCCGAGCAACCGAATTCTCAAGGAGAAAAGGCTGGACTATATTATCCGGAACATCGAGTTTTTCCATTAAACGATCACGACAGGCACCAAGCGAGGATGCCTTTCTGTGCATGAAGACGATTTTCAACCTCATCCCAGATCACGGATTGCGGCCCATCAAGAATCTCCGCCGCCACCTCCTCTTCTCGATGAGCTGGTAAGCAATGCATGAAAATCGCATCTCTCGCCGCACAGTCCATCAGTCGACGATCTACCTTGTAAGGTGTCAGAAGGTTGTGACGCCTCTCGGCCTCGGTATCGCCCATCGAAACCCAAGTATCGGTAACTACACAGTCGACACCCTTTACCGCTTCATAAGGATCGGTTGTCGAACAAATTATCGCACCTTCAGCTTTCGCCCAGTCGATAGCATCCAGCGGCGGTGCTAACTCAGGTGGACAGGCGAGGCGTAACTCAAACTCGAAACGCGCCGCCGCCTCGATCCAGCTACGCGACATATTGTTACCGTCACCACACCATGCGATCCGTTTACCGGCGATACCACCTCTATGCTCCTCAAAAGTCATTATGTCGGCAATCAGCTGACAGGGATGTGAATGATCTGTCAGTCCGTTGATTACGGGTATCTCTGCGTGCGTAGCTAGCTCGACCAATTTTTTATTTTCGGATGTCCTCATCATAATCACATCGACATAGCGGGAGAGTACGCGCGCTGTGTCGGCAATAGTTTCGCCCCGGCCGATTTGCATTTCATCTGGCGTCAGCACGACGACAGCACCACCAAGCTGTTTCATCGCGACTTCGAAAGACACGCGGGTACGCGTTGATGGTTTCTCGAAAATCATGGCGAGTGCCCTGTCCTTGAGGGGCTGCGAGATACCATTGAAGTTATCGCCGCGTTTGAACGATGCAGCGGTATCAACGATTCGCCGCAATTCCGTAGAAGAAATTTCCTTTAATTCAAGAAAATGCCTAGGCTCGGTTTTCATGACTCAAAATCTTGTACGCATGTTTCTATCACTTTCAGCGCCTCGTTGATCTCCAGTTTGTTGACTATCAGGGGTGGCAGAAACCGTACGACGTTATCGCCTGCTGGTACCGTCAGGAGCCCATGATCAAAAGCCTTTGCTACAAGCTCGCTATTGGACACAACGCATTTTATTCCCCACATCAGACCCACACCGCGCGCGCCCTCGATTACGTCGGGATACCGAGATACTAGGTCTCTAAGCCCTGCCTCGATAAGATCCCCCATCTCCATAACATGATCAAGAAAGTTTGCTCCAAGGACAATATCGAGTACCGCATTTGCGCACGCGGCCGCCAACGGATTTCCGCCAAAAGTACTCCCGTGTGTTCCCGGCATAATGCCCTTCGACGCCTCGGCTGTTGCCAAGCATGCCCCGATGGGGAACCCACCACCCAGCGCCTTAGCCGACGACATTACATCGGGCGCAACACCCGACCATTCGTGTGCCCATAGCTTGCCAGTACGTCCGATGCCTGTCTGCACCTCATCAAACATAAGTAGCAGACCTGTTTCGTCACACAAAGAACGCAGCCTCCTGAGAAAATTTTTATCCGCAGGCCGGATACCACCTTCTCCCTGGATAGGCTCGATCATAATACCCGCTGTTTTATCAGTCACAGCGGCGCGAACTTCGTCAATATCGCCAAACGCAACATGGTCAAAACCGTCGACAACAGGACCGAAGCCAGCTCTATGAGCTTCGTTGGCGCCGGCGGCGATGGTAGCTAACGTCCGGCCATGAAAGCTTCCGTCGAAACAAATCATCCGATAACGTTCAGAATCACCATTGTCGCTATGGTACTTGCGCATCAGCTTGATTGACGCTTCTACAGACTCCGCTCCTGAGTTACAGAAAAATACGGTGTCGGCGAACGAGGTTTCAACCAGCCTTTCGGCCAATTTTTGCTGCTGGGGAATTTGATAGAGGTTCGACGTATGCCAGAGGCAACTGGCCTGATCTGTTAAAACCTGTACGAGATACGGATGTGCGTGCCCGAGTGCGGTGACCGCAATACCAGCTCCGAAGTCGAGAAATTTTCGCCCGTCAGAAGTGTACAAGTACGCACCTTCTCCCTTTTCAAAGGCGATATCAGTGCGGCCATAGGATGGCATGACTGACTGGTTCACCGGTATTCTCATGCGGAAATACACCCAAATCCAATAGGCCCATTTCTAGGCCGCAAAAAGAGCGGAAGTATGTTGAGGTCGGCCTACGCTGTCAACGGCGGTTTGCTTGGATTCATGGCCTCAGAATACCCTTGATAGAGGGGCGGTCGTCCGGAATAATCAGCAAGCATCCTTTGGGGGGAGAAGAAGCAATGGACGGCGACAATAGGTTGATCAGGGACACCTACTGCCCCAACGGCTCTGACCGCATATGGCCCGCGGACGGAACGCGTATTCCGGACTGGATTTATACTGATCGGGACGTATACGAACGTGAAATCGAAAAAATTTTTCTGGGCCGCCACTGGAATTATGTCGGACTCGATTGCGAGGTTCCCAAAGCTGGGAATTATATCAGGTCGTATGTGGGTCCTTTTCCAGTAATTCTTACGCGTGACTTGGACGGAGAATTGCACGTATTTGAGAACCGATGCGCACATCGCGGAGTGGAATTTTGCCGAGAATACCGGGGTAAAGCGGATAGTTTCATCTGCCCCTACCATAACTGGACGTATAATCTGAAGGGCGACCTGACCGCCGTACCATTCCGGCGTGGGGTAAAAGGAAAAGGGGGTGTGCCAAAAGATTTTAATATGGCGGAGTTTGGGTTGAGGCGCTTCCACGTTTCGACCCGTGGCGGAGTGATATTCGCAACCGCCTGTAACGACATGGAGTCAATCGAGGATTATCTTGGCCCAGAGATTTGCGCGGAATTCGATGCAACATTTGATGGCACCGAATTTAAACTCTTGGGCATTCACCGCAATATTCTCTCGAGTAATTGGAAGCTTTACCAAGAAAATCTCAAAGATCCTTATCACGCCACGTTGTTGCATACATACCTGACAACTTTTGGGCTCTTCGTTTCCTCAAATGAATCCAATATTCCGACTGACAAACACGGCCGCCATGGCGGTCTTTTGTCACGACGGCCCGACGGTCGCCCAAATGTATCGAAAGAAGACCAGGCCAGCATGCAAGCGTTTAAGAAAACTATGGAACTGAATGACCCCCGGGTGTTGACATTTTACCAGGAAGCAGATTCGAAGTGGTCGGGCTCTGTCCTGACGATTTTTCCGACTCTAACAGCACTGCGTCAAACCAACATCCTAAATACCCGACTTCTTGTGCCGCGTGGCCCAAATGAATTCATGATGCTGTGGGCCGTGTTCGGCCGCGCGGATGACGACGACGAAATGACCCGCCACCGACTTCGCCAAAATAATATATTCGGCCCTGCCGGGTTTTTGGGTATTGAAGATAACGAAGCTTTGAAATTCCTGCAGGACGGGATACGCAAAGCAATGCCGCGTGAGGGTCTCGCCGTTCTGGGCGAAGATGACGAGCCGACCGATACTATCATCACCGAGCGGTCAATTCGTGGAATGTACCGCTATTACCGCGACGTTATGGGGTTTTCATAATAACTATGGAGACTGAAGAACAAACGACCGCTTTATACGAAGCTCGACGAGAAATCGAAGATTTCAACTACGCCTATGCGGAAACGCTTGACGCGATGGACGTGGACGGATGGGTCGACTATTTCACGGACGATGCCTTCTATCACGTTATAGCACGCGACAATGCGGAGTCAGCATTACCACTCGGTCTTATCTATTGTGAAGGTAAGGCGATGATGAAGGACCGTGCCTATGCATTGCTAAATACGGAGATGTTTGCTCCGCGATACCTACACCTATCGATCACCAATACCCGCGCGCTATCGATCAAAAAAGACGAGATCCAAGCGACCGCAAACTACATTCTGATAGAGACACTGGTGGAAGAACCGAGCCGGATACAGCAAGTCGGCAAGTATCGCGACGTTTTCGTTCGGGAGGGTAATAAACTACTTTTGAAGGAACGCATCTGCACCTATGACAGTGTAATGATCGACAACTGTCTTGTATTTCCGGTGTAGTCAGTGAAACTCGAGGTCCAGCCCAAGGAGGAATAGGTCATGGCGCTCATACCGCTTGCCGCTAAAGGTAACTTTTTTCACATATATGATTTTCGAGTGAAGTCCGGCTCAGGGGAAAAATTCCTCAGAAAATTCGAAGAATTCGACTACTCCGACAACAACCCGATGCATAAATCACCCTTCCAGGTTAAAGATGGAGTTATGCTTCGTGACACTGAGGACGAGGACCATTTTTGGCTGATAGGTGAATGGGCAAGCGTGGAGGAGCACCAAAAAATTCTTATTGAATTGAAAGATATAGCGCCGGAATTCGTAATGTTTATCGAGGATTTGGATAAGGGCGCGTTCACTCCAAAATATGGGGAAGTAGTTTCTTCTACGCCCCAACACATTTTGGATGCGGCGGAGTAAACCCACCCTAAGGACCTACTGGACTTCAGCAATATTATAGCCGATACGGTGAGGTCTACTTTCATCGGGAGTTGTCTATCGGTACTGGCAGGTGGTGGGCAAAACTTGGATTTTAGATGGGACAATATAATGGTTAATAAACAGGATATTGTCGGCACTTGGTTGCTAGTCACCCGCGGGAACAGCCAACCCGCAGATGTAAAACTCTCTCTTGAGCGCTATGGAGTTAGCCCTCAGGGAATGGTTATAATTTCGCCCGATGGGTGGATGAACGCATCTCTATGCCACGGTGGCCGACCGCCGTTGACCGGCGATCCCGTTTGGCACACAGACGCGCCAGAGAGCGACAGGCTTAAAGCCTACGATACCTATATTTCCTATGGTGGACAGTGGCGGCTCGAAGGTGAGTTTTTCATCACCAAAGTCGAGTTCGCATTGAACCCTGGATGGGTGGGCGGCGAGCAGAAGCGAAGGGTTGCACTCCTGCCGGACGGTAAGATGAAACTTATGCTATCGCGCAAATGGCCCGACGGGGCACGTGTCGAATCTTGGGTACAATGGAGACGCGCTTAGTTCGATAAAGAAACATTGATTTGTCCTGGCCAGGATTTTCGAGCAAGTATTTTAACAACCCGGATCCCATCTATTCCTTGAGCTTGTAACCGTACGCGAACATCTGATGACAGATGATCCACATGACCACATTGAGCGAAGTGATCAATACAATCCCCGTCCATATAGGTGCATCGGAAATTCCGATAAAGCCAGCGCGAAAACCGTCAATCATGTAAAAGAACGGATTGAACTGCGCGACGCTATGCCACAAACTAGGCAGCCGCTCGATTGAATAGAATGTCCCAGATAGAAACGATAGCGGCGTTATTACAAAATTAGTAATTGATGCAACGTTGTCGTACTTGTCAGCCCAAATTGCTGTGATCAGGCCAATCAGCGATAGCATCATTGACGCCGATATTCCATAAAATAGGACGAGCCATGGATTGACTATCTGGAGATCAGTGGTGAACCACATAACAGCACCAACTAGCACCCCAACAATCACACCACGCGTCATGCTCCCTGCTATAAATCCAAGCACCAGTTCGCCTGCTGTCAGCGGCGGCATCAGCAGATCGACGATGCTACCCTGTATTTTTAGGATCAACATTGATGAAGAAGTGTTAGCGAAAGAATTCTGTATGATTGCAAATACGATTAAACCAGGGGCAAGAAATACTTCGAAAGGCACTCCTTTCACAGTCTCAACTGCCCGCCCCAACGCCAGAGTAAAAACAGCCAGAAAAAGCAATGTTGTTACCATTGGCGCCATTAGGGTCTGGAAAGAGACTTTCCAGAACCTCTGCACCTCTTTCCAATAATGTGTTTTGAGACCTACCCAATTGACGTGCCCGATTTTTCGGGAGGGTGGAGTCATCGGGGCTTATTCACCATCATCAGAAACATTATCCACGTTGTCAGTACGCGCGGGGGGCATGGATGGTCTCACCGGTTCTTTGATTTTGACTTTTCTATCTCCTGTCCCGATGTACGCGTCTGGAGTTGCTTCAGGCTTGTCCTCTCCGAAAAAGATTGTCTGATGCGGAAATGGTATCTCAATGCCCAGCTCATCGAATTTCCGCTTCATTCGACGGTTGAACTCACGGCCAACCTCCCACTGTTTTATCGGTTTTGTCGTAAGCCTTGCACGTATTATCACGGCGGAGTCCGCAAATTGGTCGAGCCCCATAATCTCGATCGGTTGAATGATTAGAGTTCCATAGTACTCATCCTCTTGCATCTCTGACCCTAGATCGCGCAACACTTCGATAACTTCATCGACGCTCTCGTGATATGCAATACCAACATCCAGAATATACCGGGAGAAATCTTTGGTCATATTCTCAACCATTTCTACCGAGCTGAAGGGAATCATATGAACGTTACCGGCCAAATCGCGGAGACGAATCGTCCTAATGGTAATTTCCTCAACCAATCCGGCCTTGTCGTTTACTCGCACGACATCTCCGACTGCGAACTGGTCCTCTGCAAGAATGAACACACCGGTAATTACATCTTTTACTAAAGTCTGAGAACCAAAACCGATCGCAAGGCCGATTACTCCCGCCCCAGCAAGTAGCGGCCCAATATTCACGCCAATCTCAGACAATACGATTAAACCGACAACGGTCGACACAGTCACTAAAAGCACCTTGCGCAACAGAGGCAACAGCGTTTTGGCGCGCGCACTTAGTTCCACCCCGCCCTCTTCGCCACGAGCTAGGTAGCGTTCAATGATCGAAGATACCATCTCCCAGAATACGACTGCGGCGATTATCACAAACAGGCTGGATACGACGCTACCAACCAGACGGCGGCCAATATCGGTTCCAATCCATCCGAAGGAGTCGACCCCCCAAGCTTCCAAGATTGAGAGGACGGCTACTAATGCAATTATTCCAGTTATTACAACATGTAAAATGCTAAAATAGCGGTTAGCGCGTTGGGCAAGCCCAGGGTAGTGAGCGATGGATTCTTTGCGCACCCCAAAACCTCTATTGACCGCATGCTGGGATCCCATAATGAGTATCTTGGCGACAAAAAGAACCACGATGCTGATCGCGGTCGCCCGAAATACAAAATCGAACCCGCCTGATACTTCTAGAGCCCAAACGATGTAAACCGCGCCAACATAGATCACTGCAAGCACGTGCCAAATATCACCAAGCCGTCGGCGAAGAATTCCTAAGCCGGCAAATTCGGTAGAAGCGGGGCCACTCACCCAATTAGCGACGACGCGGCGATTCTGAAGGATGAAAATGATCAGTAAAAATCCAGTTAGGAGCCCAATTATCTTGGTTAATGCGAGATATCCACCCTGCTGTAGGCCCAAGAGAAAAGCGGTCTCGGCAAGAAAATAACCATAGACGGTAATGTTAGTCAGACGGCGGACCCACAGCACGATATAGTTGGCTGTTTCATCGCCAACATTAAGAACGCGTAAATTGGTTGAGCGCGGCACAAAAAACATTCTTGCCGCGGCCATGATCACACGGGCAAGGACACTAGCGTTGATTAGCGATATTGCCACAAGACGAATATTTTCGCCGGGATGAAGCAGCGACAGAACCGAATATGCCACACCGGCGAACGCGGCGAGCGGGACTATATCTGTGAGCGTTCGAGCTAAAAGAAATGGCAGGCGCATCCATATAGACTCGCTTTCCTGCCCCTCAATTATTTTACGAGTACGTACTAGCAGAAGTCGAACCGCCCATTCCACGACCAAGCCAGCGGCAAGAACCGCTAAAATCTTCCAAAGGGCCTCAACCCAGACAAGCCGATTCTCAGAATTCGATACCTGTCGTTGTGCCCAATCAAACAGCCGGGGAGCATCCAGTACCATTGCCACGCCGCCGACAAGTTCCTCGCTTATTTGGTCAATACGATCGGACAGTTTCTCTACAATTTGGCCGCCAAACCTATTGGGCTTCTCTCCCCGCCCCTCAGCAACTGAGCCAGCCCTAAGCGTTTTTAACTGGTTTATGAGCCTAAATCGCGCTTTGGGGTCTTCTAGTGTTCCAATTAGGCCATCCAAATCTGCCCGATTCAGCCCAGCCTTTTCCAGTGCCAAGTCTTTCTCGTTGGATTGACTCTCTATCTCGCCTTGGGGCTGTTGAACATTGGACAGTGCAGGCGTCTGCCCGAATGCCGCTTGCGAGAAAGCAGCCATTACGATTAAGACTGCGGTCACAGCGACGGTAAGGGATGTACGATTATTGAGGATCATTGATAATGTATATTCATAACTGGGGTGAAGTTATCGGCTCGCCGCCAATAAGTCACACAGTTTAGGGTACGTTTTGAGATTGTGGGACAAAATAAGTGACAATTGTTATGTTAGATATTTTCGTTGCCGACGAGGGTCGTACGAGCCTCGCCACCGCCATCCGGACTTGGGGGCACAAGGTATAGGAAGGTCAGCGTATCCGAACCGGAGGTAATTATCTTCTAATTAAAGACAGGAATTTGGGGAAATAAGGTTGATGATTCCGATATTTCCGACCTAACTTCGGAGGTCTTTTTTTCAAAAATGGACCCTAATATGGCCAATCAGGGCACAGATATAGAAATCGCGCGAGCCGCGACGCAACTTCCTATTAGTGACATCGGTGCAAAGCTTGATATTCCTGCTGAAGCGCTACACCCATATGGTTCGAACAAGGCTAAGATAAATTATGGCTTTCTAGACGAAATCGCGGGCCGTCCCCGCGGTAAGCTTATCCTTGTTACCGCAATCACCCCGACTCCCGCGGGAGAGGGAAAGACCACCACCACCGTGGGACTAGGAGACGGTCTAAATCGGATCGGTAAAAAGGCGGCAATATGTGTCCGTGAACCGTCACTAGGCCCATGCTTCGGCATGAAAGGCGGCGCCGCCGGCGGGGGATACGCACAGGTGGTTCCAATGGAAGACATAAACCTACATTTCACAGGCGACATGCATGCCATCGGTGCAGCCCACAACCTTCTCTCAGCAATGATCGATAACCATCTGTTTTGGGGCAACGATCAGAAGTTAGACTCCCGGAGGATTTCGTGGCGGAGAGCCCTAGACATCAATGATCGAGCGCTACGTGAGATTACGGTCGGGCTCGGTGGGGTTACCAACGGATTCGCGCGCGAAACGGGATTCGATATAACAGTTGCGTCGGAAATCATGGCCATATTTTGCCTCGCGGATTCATTGCCTGACCTTGAAACTAGGCTCGGTAATATAGTGATCGGGCAAACGCGAGAACGCCAGCCTGTCAGCGCCAAAGATCTGCAAGCGGATGGTGCTATGGCAGTTCTTCTCAAAGACGCGCTGATGCCGAACCTCGTACAGACACTGGAGAACAATCCCGCCTTTGTCCATGGTGGACCCTTTGCCAACATTGCCCACGGATGTAATACTGTAATGGCAACCGAGGCCGCACTTCGCCTTTCGGATTATGTTGTAACCGAGGCAGGCTTCGGAGCCGATCTCGGCGCAGAAAAGTTCTTCGATATCAAGTGCCGAAAAACCGGACTTAAGCCTGACGCAGCTGTGATTGTCTCTACCATCAGGGCATTGAAAATGCATGGTGGCGTCGCTCGAGATGAACTCAATGCAGAAAATGTCAGGGCCGTTTATAAAGGCATCAAAAACCTGAAACGCCATATCGACAATGTTAAAAAATTTGGTGTGCCGCCGATCGTCGCACTCAACCAGTTTTTAGGCGACAGCGAATCGGAGATTGACGCCGTCGTGGATGCGGCCGGAGAAGTGGGGGCCGAGGTTGTTAGATGCACCCATTGGTCGGATGGATCCGCGGGGACAGAAGACCTTGCGCATAAGGTTGCACAAATTGCTGATAACGGTGCTTCCTCCTTTACACCGTTATACCCGGATGAAATGGCGCTTTTCGACAAGATTAATACAGTCGCAAAGAAAATCTACGGAGCGTCAGAGGCAATTGCTGACAACAGTATACAGGATCAGCTCAAGCGCTGGGAAAAGGAAGGATACGGTCACTTACCCGTCTGTATGGCTAAGACGCAATACAGTTTTTCAACCGACCCCAAGATTATGGGCGCACCATCCGGTCACGTCATCCCGGTGCGGGAGGTGCGTCTGGCCGCCGGGGCTGAATTCGTTGTTTCTATTTGCGGTAGCATCATGACTATGCCGGGCCTGCCCCGGGTTCCAGCAGCGAATTCCATACGCCTCGGCAACGGTGGTTTGATAGAGGGGTTGTTCTGAAGAACCATCCTTCGTCATTTAGCTGCAGATCTACACCCCCAGAAATGTAAGTAATGATGCTAGCTACTGACCGCCCTCACAGTTTTGCGGATAGTCCTCCGCATCCGTATCGCTGGACTATGCTAGTAGGTGTCTGGCTTTTATATTTTGGTTTCGCGTTGGCGATCGCATCGATGGCGCCATTGGTGTACAAGATTATGGCTGACCTTGGCATGCACCGTGGCGAAATGGGGACAGTTCTGGCCGCGTGGCAACTGACATATATTTTCTGTTCCGTTCCATGCGGCAGCCTGCTGGACCGTTTCGGTCCCCGCCGCATGATGTTTGCGTCGGCACTGGTTATATCCGTTTCAGTAGCTTTGCGCGGTGTGGCGTCGGACTACGTTACGCTGCTTTTAGCGGTAATGGTGTTCGGGCTGGGCGGACCACTGATATCGTCCGGAGCCCCTAAAGTGGTCAGCCTTTGGTTTACTGGTAAAGAACGCGGCCTCGCCATGGGGATCTATTTTACCGGTAACGCCACCGGCGGCATTATCGCAATAGCACTCACCAATAGCGTCTTTCTGCCGGCGGTCGGCGGAAGCTGGAAGGACCTGATGTTAGCTTATGCGATTTTCATCGTTGCCATTGGGGTTGTCTGGCTCGCGATCAGCGCCCATCCAGCTAGCCGAAATATTGAAGCCGAATTAAGGGCTGAAGAAAAGCGCCGTTCGTTAGATGTATTCATAGAATTGATACGTGACCCACTTGTTCGTCTGGTCCTTCTGATGGGCCTATTTATCCTATTCTATAATCACGGTATGAATCACTGGCTACCGGATTTGCTGAGGTCCTATGGCATGACCCCGACGGAAGCTGGTTATTGGGCGGCTATCCCTACCTTGTTTGGAATGGTCGCTTCTCTCTCTCTGCCCCGAATGGCGACCCCCGACAAGCGCTTTCGAATTCTGATGGGTCTTTTTGTTTGTGCTGCCGTAGCAACGGTCATGGTCTGGGCAGCCTCCGGGGCCCTCTTAGCGGCCGGCCTAGTGCTGCAAGGTATGTGTCGCGGTGCCATGACCTCTATTTCAATTCTGTTGCTGATTGAGAGCGGCGACGGTAAAACTAGCCGAGTAGGTGCAGCCAGCGGGCTTTATTTTTCCGTTGGTGAAATTGGTGGAGTGCTCGGTCCGATGTCCATGGGTATCCTTGCACACACCACAGGTGATTTTGACGCTTCTCTTTTTATGATGTTTGGCGTGGCATGCCTCCTGATGCTGATCCTTATGCGGCTGAGGGGGATACAATTGCGAGCTTGAAAAAGTGCGCACAAATCAATCAAAGGTATTGGTTTAGGTTCCGGCTTCCAACGAACGGGAACCGGTCGCAACCCCTACCTCAATAAATCAATGATATGATTGCTCTTACTGATTTACCGACACAATGTTAACTACTGTAAAACATATAAATGAATAGGAGTGCATGCCATGACGATAACTGATCTCAGCGGCACAACCGGTATTGTAACTGGCGGAGGCCGAGGCCTAGGCCGTTCGATGGTGCACGCCCTCGCGGCAGCCGGCGCCAATGTTACAGCAGCGATGCATATATCCGACGATATAGAAGAGGAAACCAAAGACCTTCCGGGGAAGGTGAGTGCAATCGTTGCTGATATCAGAGATCCTGTCACCTGCACACAGATCGTTGCAGATACTATCTCAAAATTTGGTGGCGTTGACGTTCTCATCAACAATGCCGGGGTCGGAATGTTGCTGGTGTCCGAAACCTTCAACAGAACACCGACCAAGTTCTGGGACGTCAACACGGACGCTTGGACACAAATCATCGAAACTAACGTCAATGGCGGGTTTCAGATGGCGCGGGAAGCCGTACCGCATATGCTAAAAAAAGGCTGGGGACGCATAGTCAATGTCACTACCTCAATCCATACCATGCAGCGTGCTGGTTTTTCCCCCTACGGACCGTCTAAAGCTGCAATGGAAGCTTCGACGAGTTGTTGGTCGGAAGACCTCGAGGGTACCGGTGTGACCTGTAACATTTTGATCCCCGGTGGGGCTGCAGATACCAACCTGCTACCCGGAAACCCGGGAGACGAAGGACGATCCGGAGCCGACGGTATGCTTGTAGACCCTGTTGTTATGCGGGCACCGATTGTATGGCTAGCATCTAAAGAATCGGATGGTTGGAATGGCAAACGCTTCATAGGCAGGCTTTGGGATGAGGACCTCCCTGCAGACGCCGCTGCGGTCGCCTGCTCAGCACCGGCCGGGTTTGCCGATCGAGCTTAGTGTCGAAGATTTTCGTAAGTAATTGATCCGGGATATAGCCATAACTATGTGCCGAGATTCAGCAAGGAACATCTGTGATGAGGGGTCCCCGGACAAAGCGATGGTTATCGTAAGAGACCACGCAGATTAAATGGAAATCTGGGTTGCGATAACCATTACCGCGGCGTTCCTGCAGAATGTCCGCTCGACGCTGCAAAAACATCTTAAGGGTCGTATCGGTACTATCGGTGCGACCTTCGTACGGTTCGGCTATGGGCTCCCTTTCGCATTTCTATTTCTGGGCATTCTATATTTTGGGGTTGGCTATCGTTTACCCCCTCTACATTGGGGTTTTGTGGCATGGGTAATTTTAGCGGCGTTAGCGCAGATCTTCGCTCAAGCGTTGTTAATCCATCTGTTCAGCTATCGTAATTTTGCGGTTGGCACCGCTTATTCGCGAACGGAGCCGGCACAGGCAGCGCTATTCGGGCTCGTATTCTTGTCGGAAACCGTATCATGGGTAGTCTTGCTGGCAATCGCGATATCTGTAGCCGGTGTGATGCTTATCTCCGTTGCCAGAACAGAGCTTAAACCAATCTCCCTGTTAACCTCACTAGCTACCCCTAGTGTAGCAATTGGGCTTTGTTCCGGCACGTTCTTCGGTATTGCGGCGGTAGGATACAGAGGTGCATCTCTGTCTCTGGGTGGCCCTAATTTCTTGGTTCAGGGATGCGTCACGCTTTGCGCAGCCATTCTCTTCCAAGCCATCATAATGCTGGTCTTTATCGCAATACGAGACCCCTCGGAATTGCGGCGCGTCGCAGCGGCTTGGAAAACGGCGCTTGCCGTAGGATTCATGGGAGCATCTGCCTCCTTCGGCTGGTTTTCTGCGATGACACTGGAAAAAGCAGCGATCGTGAAAGCTGTCGCCCAGATCGAGATTATTTTTACATTCGCCTCGACCGTGTTTATCTTCAAAGAGAGGATCAACCGGTTAGAAGTTGCCGGTTGCATCTCAATTGTCATTGGCATTCTGGTCTTACTGCTCGCTTAACCTTTTCTGACATGTACCCCCCCTAGCCAACTTGCCATGCGGCGGCCCGAGCGCTACTTAATCTATATGGGACATAGGACGTTTACGCTTATGGGACACAGGGCCTTTCAGAGGGTGATAAGATGACCAAGTTCGGAATTGGACAGGGCGTGCCACGCTGGGAAGATCCGCGACTTTTGCGCGGTGGAGGCAGATATTCAGACGATCTGAACCGGCAAGGACAGGCCTATGGTTATGTACTCCGCTCACCTCACGCAAACGCAAAAATCGTGTCAATCGATACATCTACCGCTGCCAGTGCATCAGGTGTTCTCGGCGTTTGGACTGGCGAGGATTATGCTGCTTCAGGGCTCGGGAATATTCCATGCGCAGTTCCGCGTCACAGAGCTGACGGCTCGCCGATGTTTGTGCCTCCTAACGCGGCTTTGAGAGCCGGGGCAGTCAAAATGGTCGGTGATCCAGTATGCTGGGTTGTCGCAGAAACCGCCCGGCAGGCTCAGGACGCGGCCGAGATGATTGTCGTTGATTATGAGGAAAGGAAGCCGGTCACTAGTACGGCGCTTGCGCTGCATGCTGATTCTGGAACGGTTTGGGACGAAGCCTCAAACAATGTGTGTTTTGTTTTCGAGTTGGGCGACAAGGAGAAAACTGAAGAAGCTTTCGCTAGGGCACACCATGTTACAAGCCTAGAAATTGATATTAGTCGTGTTTCAGTCGCACCGATGGAACCGAGGGCGTGTATCGGCGAATACAACGAATTCGATGAACGTTATACCCTTTTAACCGGGACCCAAGGGCCGCACGGCGTGCGCCAAGCCATAGCTGAACCTATTTTGAAGGTGCCGCAAAACAAGCTGCGCGTCGTGTCGGAGGATATGGGTGGTGCGTTCGGTATGCGATCAGGCCCGTATCCTGAAAATATACTTGTTCTCTGGACAGCCAAGCAACTGGGGCGGCCCGTAAAGTGGACTGGTGACAGAACGGATTCATTTCAGTCAGATGACCAAGCGCGCGACAATGTCGTTACTGCCGAGTTGGCGCTGGACGAAAACGGAATCTTTACCGGGTTGCGTGTTACCACTGTGGCTAATCTAGGTGCCTACCTAACCCTTTTGGGGCCGCATTCGTCAACCAATAACCTAGGTTCGTTGTCAAACACTTATACGACCCCGGCGATCTACACACACGTAACCGGTGTTTTTACGAACACTAATTCAACTGGTCCGTATCGTGGCGCAGGACGGCCCGAAGCGGTTTATTGCGTCGAACGTGTAATTGATACAGCAGCCCGGGAAATGGGGATTGATGCAGCGGAAATTCGTCGACGCAACCTAATCCCGGAGATCAGAGAACCTTTCAGTACCGGGTTTTTGTTTACATACGATTCGGGTGAATTTGAAAAGAACATGGACGCGGCGCTGGAAATGATTGACTACACGGGCTTTGAGTTTCGCCGGTCGGAATCAGAGCGAGCGGGGAAACTGCGCGGGATCGGTATTGCCAACTGTATTGAGCAATCGGCTGGTGGTCCGCCGGAGTGGGCGCAGATCCGGTTCGACCCGTCAGGGACAGTGACGCTCATTATGGGTACCCATAATCATGGGCAGGGACACGAGACAATTTTTCGCCAAATGCTAGCGGATATGTTAGGCCTTGAATTCGAGCATGTTCGGCTTGCTCAGGGTGATTCGGATGTAGCGATGATGGGTACTGGCACTTTTGGCTCTCGGTCTTCGGGTGTCGGCGGTGCTTCAATTCAACTGGCCGCGAGTAAGATTGTAGAAAAATGCAAACCGCTTGTAGCACATCACCTGGAAGTCGCAGTTGAAGATATCGAGTTCGACGACGGCACATTCATTGTTGCCGGCACCGATAAAATGATGGGAATTATTGATGCCGCCAAGCACGCCCATAATTTCATGACTGCACCACCAGGATTTGAACTGGGCCTCGATGAATGGGCAGCGTGGTCACCACCAGCACCAACCTTTCCTAATGGTTCGCACGTAGCCGAGGTGGAAATCGATCCTGATACGGGAACGACCGAGATAGTGCGTTATTGTATGGTCGACGACGTCGGAACCATTATTAATCCTCTACTTTTGGCCGGTCAGGTGCATGGTGGTGCGGTACAAGGCATCGGTCAGATCATGTGTGAGAACATGCTCTGGGATGATGATTCTGGTCAGATGGTCTCCGGCTCTTTCATGGATTATACAATGCCTCGAGCGGATGACTGTCCCAATTTTGAGATGGGTGAAAACGAAGTTCCGACCCCAACAAACCCGATGGGGATAAAGGGAGCGGGAGAAGCGGGTTGCGTCGGGGCTATGCCGGCGGTTATGAACGCTATCTGTGATGCTCTGGCAACTCGTGGCGTTCATACGCTCGACATGCCTGCGTCACCAAACCGTATATGGCAAGCGCTGAATGCACCTCAAGCGCAGGCCGCAGAGTAAAAAGGATAAACTTAATGGAATTCAATAGCAGTTTTGATGTCCCGCTCCCGCCGGACAAGGCATGGAAAACCCTGATGGATATCGAGCGCATTGCTCCCTGCATGCCGGGGGCAGAACTCACCGAAATCGTCGATGAGAAAACCTTCAAAGGGAAGGTATCCGTTCGGTTAGGCCCGGTCGCGCTGACGTTTCAGGGTACCGCGTCTTTTGAAGACGTCAACGACACCACCCACACAGCCTCCGTGAAGGCACAGGGTTCAGACGCGAAAGGACGTGGAGGTGCGAATGCGACTGTTGATTTCCATTTAGAACCCTCGGAAGTTGGATCGGAAGTGAGAATTCATACAGATTTACAATTGTCGGGTTCGGTCGCTCAATACGGTCGTGGAGTGGGGATGATACAGGACCTCGCCAGTCAGATTATCGATCAGTTCGCGACCAACCTGTCAAAACAGATCGAGGGTGATCAACTAACTTCGCCCGGAAACTCAGGTGATGACGCGGATATCCCTTCAGACGGGTCTGCCCATGCAGAGGCACCCTCGGCGCCGGTACAACCGGCAGCACCCGCGCAGGTAGGGGGCATGGCATTCAAAGTTTTATGGAACCAGATCATCCGGTCTATAAAAGAGTTATTCGTTCGTAAAGGCTAAAAGATCCCGTCGGATCAGTTCACCGGGCCGGACGGCCCGCTTTCATCTACCGTTGGGCGGACAGACGTTGGGCCGGCTTGGTGGTGGACCATTTTCCAGACTCTGCCTTCTCGGACAAAAACATTCGTTGCGACCAAGAATTCTCCAGCAATCTCTTCGAAACATACTACATAGGCCGTGTCACCATGGATATGCGCATGAGCATCGTGACACAGTATTTCCGGAGATTCCGGGTTCCGGATTATAGCTACCCAGCTCGACAAAACTTCTTCTCGACCGAATAACGGTCCCCAGCCCGGATGTAAGCAAGCAATTTGTTCAGAGTTCGACCATAGAGCCTCCAAGGCAGACTCATCGCGGGCAGCAAAAGCCCGGTAAAACGCTTCGTTTGCGAATAAAACTGCATCGGTATCAGACATAGGCAGATCTTACATCGGTATCCGGCTGCTGGGGAAAAAATATCCGACTCGCAACCAGAACATCTCGACCAGACTAGCTCGGCAAATGTTCGATGGATCGACCCTAATGGTGTTACAGATTGAAGCCATATCCCCTGAAATCACAACGTATTTACAGAATCTTGAGAACCTGCTGGCGCAGCAAAATACCTGTTTGTAATCGAACAAAAACCCCAGAAACAGACGGGGTTTCTTCATATTGATTTCAGTCACAGTATCATCGTAACTGTACGCCTTCGTGGTCACCATCAAGAAAGATGTTGGGCTTCAGGAATATCGATAGCACCAGCGCTCCTTCCACCGACCAAGCATCGTGCTGGCTACCTGCCGGCCGCCATACGTAGTTTCCGGCGGTCACGGTTCCCTCATCGTCAGTAAGGGTGCCGTCCAATACGAATGTCTGTTCCAAAGCAACATGCTCATGAAACGTTAATTTCGAACCTGGCGCCCACTTGAATAGCGCCGTCATCATACCGGTTTCCTCATCCTCCATAAGAACTTTCATCTCTATCCCTTCACAGGGTGTCGACTTCCAAGGTATTCCTGCGACCTCAACAAAACGCGAGGCGAGATCAGATAAATCCTCATGTTCTTTAGATAATGGCGTTACCACGGCCATGGCGGTTATCCTCCAATGACTTCCGTTACTGCCAGTGTCATACTATGCACGATAGGACGTCAAGCTGCATGGCATGCCGCTATTTCAGATAGTTTAGCATAGCGCCGCGGTCGGCGCTTCGCCAGCAACCGTTGTCCGGCGAAGCACCCGCGTCAGAGACGGGTCGAACCAAGTTCGCGCATGTAGCGTGCACAAATTATCCCACATCACCAGATCTCCGGCCGTCCATACATGTTCATAACAATATGCCGGATCTTCGAGCTTTTTGAATAAATACGCCAATAATTTATCACTTTCTCCACGGTCAACCCCGACGATGTGGTCAGTCATTAATCGATTTACATAAAGCACTTCTCTCCCCGTCTCAGGGTGCTGAATCACAACGGGATGTTCATAGCGTGGTGCATCGGGCGCACTTTCGTTAGCTTTAATTGTCGCGTTCGCATCGTAATCATAGACGTTGTGCGCCTTAAGCCCCTTTAATCGTTCCTTTATATCTACGTCTAGGGCGTCATACGCGCGATAAGAATTAGCAAACCTTGTATTGCCTCCTTCGGTCGGAATCTCGAGGGCGAACAGGATGGTTGCCCGCGACGGAGTCTCGTAGTAGCACTGATCAGTATGGAACTGCATTTCCCCGTCGGGCAATACGCCGTCCATCCCATCGACTGATTTATTTGCCACATACATAAAATTTTGGGGGCCTTCCTCTACAACTTTTACTGTTCGAACCTCCTGTCGCGGTCCAAACCACTCGGTGAAGGCAATCTGATCATCACTAGACAGATCCTGACCAGGAATTACGACCACAAAATAATCAAGCCATGCTTGGCGTATTTCATTCATTGTGGTGTCGTTTAATACCCCGCTTAGGTCAACACCCGTAATACGGGCACCCAGCGTCGGCGTTAAAGGTTCTACCGAAATACTCATTTTGAAATCCCCCAATCCCAATACTTTGATGTCAGATAGATATACGAAATAGTCTCATTTTTTCCCAGTTTTAGTATAACGAAATATGGCTATTTATCCGCGATATCTGGCGTATCAAACGCCGTTACCGGAGGTACCTCCCCCTCGTAAACTTCTACTTCAACTAACGCCGTCTGTGCCATACAGCTTTGTGCTAGCCTCGACGATCCCTTGTCAATCGTCAGGACGTTCGGGTTTCCGTGCTTTTCGAGGCTACCAATATCGGTCTTATCCAGAGGGTCGAGCCATGCTCCCGTCGATAGTTGCACCACGCCTTGGCGCACACTGTCCTTGACCTCGGCACCCGCCAAACAAGCGCCGCGGCTATTGAAAAGGCGTACCACATCTCCGTGAGAAATCCCCCGTACGGCCGCATCAAAGGGGTGGATTGATACAGGTTCACGTCCAGCGATCTTGGTGC
>CETH01050246.1_pt1 | contig 34464 bp, 33 predicted proteins | sample 361461 | NCBI WGS metagenome assembly CETH01 (sample SAMEA2622695, study PRJEB7988) | marine metagenome | isolation source: saline water (ENVO:00002010), including
TGAGTTGCATTGCAGAAGCAACCACCTCTCTAGCAGTTTCGTTTGAGAAGCATTTACCTACACTTGATTCAAATATACTTGGAAATCCTTCTTGAGCATTGTGTGCGGCTCTATGTATAAGAAGTCTTGAGCCTTCAACTTTCATGGCCATTTCTGCCAATTTCATCTGTACTGCTTGAAATTCAACAATAGGTTTTCCAAATTGTTCCCTTTCTTGAACGTACTTCAAGGCTTTCTCTAAGGCACCAGAAGCTTGGCCTAAGCACATAGTTGCGTTACCACATCTCTCTAGATCAAAGGCTTCCATTAATTTCTTGAAACCTCCATTTGCTTCCACTATTACATTACCTAAAGGAACTTCTACGTTATCAAAGAAGATATCAGCTGAAGGTATCCCACTCCATCCCATTAGTTTCTCTTGCTTACCAAAACTAAGACCGGGAGTATCTTTCTCTACATAGACAGCGCCAATACCTTTAGCTCCAGGGTCATCAGACATTTTGCAATAAACTACATATCCTTCTGAGTGTCCTCCACCGGAGCACCATCTTTTAGTTCCGTTCAATATAATTTTGTCATCTTTTATCTCAGCTTTAGTAGTAAGGTCTGTTAAAGCTGATCCAGCATTAGGTTCAGACATGGAAACTGCCACAACAATATTACCCTTACAAACTCCCGGTATAACTTTTTCCTTAAGTTCTTCTGAAGCAAAATGTTCAATTGCTTTTACAGGACCTACGCAACTCTCAAATATAGGAAATGCAACGGCAGAAGAGATTTTCGCAAATTCTTCCATAACCAATAAAGCATCTAGGTTAGATAGTCCTAAACCTCCATACTTATCTGAAACATTAATACCCAAAAATCCCATTTCAGAATACTTTTTTAACCATTCTTTAGATAAAGGTTCTCCTGTTTCTTCAATAGATAGAGCTACCTCAACCATTTCATTTTGAGCAAAATTCCTCGCTATGTCTTGAAGCTTCTGTTGTTGTTCTGAAAGTTTAAAGTCCATATTGCCTCCTAAATTATTCTATTCACTTTTAATTCTTCTATTTCGTCTTCACTATACCCAAGTCCAGAAAGTATTTGATTATTATGCTCTCCAAGTTGAGGGGATCTAGTTCGTATATTGCCTGGTTTCTCAGACAATTCTACGGCTGGTGCAGCTACAGGGTACTCTTTATCTAAAGTAGGGTATTGCATTTTTATAAATGCTTCTTTTTCAATTACATGAGGCTCATTTAAGGTTTCTTCAGCTTTTAGAACTTCGCCAACTGGTATTCTAGATTTTTCTAATTCTTTGATGGCCTCTTGATTTGTTCTTTTGCCACACCACTTTGCCATTCTTTCACTAATTAAGGTTCCATTCTCTCCCCTTATTAGATCATCTTTAAATCTTGGATCGTCAATCCAAGTTTCTTCTCCTACAAGATAAGCCCATCTTTCAAAAAGAGGCTGCCCAACCGTTTGTACTAAAATCCATCCATCTTTAGTTTTGAAAGTATCTGAAGGTCCAGAAGTCTGAGATCTATTTAATGTAGCTATCCGGTTTACCTTAAGAAGTTCCTGTTCAATTAGTAAGCTATTCGTTGTTGTTAATGCAGTTTGCAACAGTGAAGTTTGTACCCTTTGTCCTTTACCTGTTTTATCTCTATCAATGTAAGCAAGGAGTGTTCCAAATGCCGCTAAAGATGCACTACAAAAATCGACATATGGAGCATAAGCTTTGGTAGGTTCATCTGGATTACCCGTCATATCCATTGCCCCAGACATAGCCTGGGCTACTCCATCAAAGCCAACTCTTTCGGCATAAGGGCCCGATGTGCCAAAGGCTGTATTGGAAGTAAGTATTATCTTTGAATTTATTTTATATAAACTTTCATAGTCAAGCCCCATAGACTTCAGAGTGGATTCAGGAAGGTTAGCAATTACAATGTCAGAATTCTTAACCATTTTCTTTACTATTTCTTTCCCTTTTTCTTTAGTTGGGTTAAGAGTCATTCCTAATTTATTTCTATTTAGTTGCAGGAACATAGCGCCTTGGCCATCCTCTGTTACTGGAGTTACATACCTATCTTCACTACCATCAACTCTTTCTATTCTGATAACTTCTGCTCCGTAATCAGCTAGCAAAGCACCACAAAAGGGACCTGCTATATATCTTCCAAAATCTAATACTTTTACCCCTTCTAAAATACTCGTCATTTTTATGTCCTTTCATATTGTTTTAAAAAATCCCAGATTAATTCATTGCCCCAGTTAAGATCTTTATATCCTCTTTTACACTCGTAATAAGATCGAATGTTGTTATTTTGTAACGAGTCTCTACAAAATCCAACACTTTCATTTTGACCTGGCCAAAAATGGCCACCTCCAGGGATTTCACAGATCTGAACTTCGTGATTAGTAGAATCACATTTATTTCTTTTTGAGCAGATTAATCCTTTCTTCTTAGAAAACTTTAGCTCAGAGCTAACTAAATTATCATTGCAATTCATGGAGTTAGCCCAATTATTAAATAGCTCGGATGTAGGTTCATAGAAGAAACCGTCCGATGAAGAAGAGCCATCATGAGGAGTTGTTTTATCTGAAGATCCGTAAATGATTAATAAGGGAAGATCAGTTTTATTTTCACAAGAATTAGAGATTGCTATAGAGCTTGCAACTGCAACTGACGCGCTTAGTAATTCTGGATGTAAGCAAGAAAATCTATAAGTCATAGCACCGCCGTTGCTTATTCCAATCATGTACCTTCTTTTTTGATCAACTCTATAATTAGAAGAAACCTCTTCTATTAAAGATTTTAAGAAACCTAAATCGTCGTAACATGAAGTCCAGGCACAAAAACTAAAATTAGAACACTCTGGAGGCTTGGGATAGTTGGGTCTATTTAACTTACATTTTTTTGGTTTACCTGGTTCTTGTTCTTTATTGCTAACCAAGTCATTCCAAGAACTTACAAATGTTTTTTTATCTTGAAATATTGTATTGAAATGAGAACCTTGAGGATAAACAATAATGATATCCTCTTTTGCAGCAAGTAGATTCATTCCTTTTGTAGTTTCTTTTTGGAATCCACTTGCAGTTCCTGTATAACCATGGAGACCAAATATTACTGGGAATAATTTTTGTGTATTTTTTTCGTAATTATCAGGCAAATAAATTAAGTATTCTCTCTCTATGCCTTCCCAATCTTTTTTTATAGATAAATATTCTTCTACCCATAAATTTGAACTGAATAAATATAAATAGACAGTTAGGCTAAGAAGAATTTTAATATTCATGATTTAATTAAACAATTCTAGGATTATAATTTAAAGATGATAGACCAAAAAATACCAGATGGCTTTAAAGAGCTAAAAATTCCTCAACGGCATATTGAAAATATGGGCCCAGGATTCTATAAAAAAGAGGACGATCAATTGTTTATGATCTTCTTCGCTAAGGAAGAACATAGCAATTTTTATGAATCAGCCCATGGAGGTGCACTTATGGCCTTAGCTGATTTTTGTACTACTTCTGCGATGATGAAGGATAGAAACAGTCTAGTAACAACAGTTAGTTTTCACTCTGAGTTTTTGGCACCTGCACCTATTGGAAGTATGCTGCTTATACGCGCTAAACCTACTAAAATAGGTAAATCTATAGGTTTTGTTGAAGGTGACATAACCGTGGAAGGTGAGACTATAATTACTTTTGGAGGGGTTGGAAAAATACTAAAAGCATAATGGATAGAAAATACGAAATAATTGTGTACGGAGCCACTGGTTTCACAGGCCAGATATGTTGTAAATATTTAAGAGATAATTACAAAGACTTAGTTTGGGCTGTGGCTGGAAGAAATAAAGAAAAATTAGACCAGATTAAATCTGATTTTAATCTTGAATGTCATGTAGTTGTTGCAGATGGTGGTGATTTAGAGGCTTTAAGGTCTTTATCAAGTCAAACGAAAGTTGTCTTGTCGACTGCAGGACCATTTGCAAGATATGGATCTTTGCTAGTTCAAGCTTGTGTTGAAAATGGAACTCATTACACGGATATAACTGGTGAAAATCATTGGGTTAAAGGTCTAATTGATAAACATCATGAAGAAGCAGCATCGAAAGGAACAAGAATTATTCCTTCATGTGGCTATGATTCAATTCCTTCAGATATTGGAACCTTTTTTACCATCTCTCAGTTTAATAAACCTGTCTCAAGAGTGGACGTCTACCAAGAGGCTTTAGGTGGGGCTTCAGGTGGGACAACTGAAACCATGTTTACTATGGATGGACTAAATAAAGACATGAGAGACCCTTTTGTCTTAAATCCAGAAGAAACTGTTTCAGAAGAACAAAGAGAAAAATCTAAGGATGGCTTTAGTATCGAACAAGTTGAAGGAATAGATGGATGGACTGGAATGGGGTTAATGGCCATGGCAAATACCAGAGTTGTAAGACGATCTGCTGCATTAATGGAGCAGAACCAGAAACCATATGGAAACAATTTTACTTTTGGCGAACATGGTTTATTTTCAACTAAACGCATGGCCAGGTTGGCTTCTTACGGTTTGTTGATGGCCTTTTTGGTTATAAGTACACCAATAAAGCATTTAGTAAGACCTTTTCTTCCAAAACCCGGAGAAGGGCCCAGTCAAGAAAAACAAGATAATGGGTGGTTCAAATCAACCTTTGTAGCTCATTCTGAAGATGGTGATAGAAAGGTTTGTTCAATGTATGGTTCTGGAGATCCTGGATATAAATCAACTGCAAAATTAGTTTGTGAATCTGCTATGGCCCTTGCTAAATCCAATGACCTCCCTGGAGGAGATGAATATGGTGGTGTGCTGACTCCTGCAGTTGGCCTGGGAGATGTATTAATCGACAGACTTAAGAATTCTGAAATTAAATTTAAAGTGCTTAATTAGAGTTTAAACTGTTTAAGTTTTTTCTTAACAAGCTTATTTTGAAGTCTCGCTATTTCTATAACTCCATTTTTAAAAGGAGAGGAAGCCTCTCCTTGGATAAGCGGTTTTAGATAATTCTTACAAGATTTAGTAATTCCAAAGCCATTTTTTGTAATAAAGTTTTTTGGCATTTTTTTTTCTACATTAGCTACTTTTGATAAGCTTATTTTTCCTATCTTCCATCTATATGGATTATTAGAAATTCTTTCGATGATCGGCATAACAGCGTTTTCTCCCTTAAGAGCAAGTTTCACTGCTGATTTTCCTACTTCGTAAGCTTGATCTAGATCAACTTGCGATGAAATATGCCTAGCTGATCTTTGTAAGTAATCAGAAAGCGCCCAATGATACTTCAGTCCTAATTTATGTTTAATTAAATTCGCTAAATAGGGAGCTACTCCTCCTAATTGCTTATGCCCAAAAGAATCAGATTGATTAGAGTCTGATAAAAATTTACCTTTACTATCCTTTAATCCTTCAGAAACAACTATTACACAGTATCCTATTTTATTTACACATGAATTTACTTCCTCTAAAAAGCTTTTTTGATTGAAAGGCTTTTCTGGAAACAAGATAATATGAGGAGGATCTGAAGGTTCTTCTTTTGCCAGTCCTGCAGATGCAGCTATCCAGCCAGCATGTCTTCCCATTACTTCAAGTATAAATACCTTGGTAGAGCTATCGGCCATGCTTTTAACATCTAAACCTGCTTCTCTCGTAGAAGTTGCTATATACTTCGCTACAGATCCAAAACCCGGACAGTTATCTGTAAAAGGAAGATCATTATCAATAGTTTTCGGTATGCCTATACATGTCACAGGAAACCCAGATTTTATTGTGTATTGTGCTATTTTGTTTGTAGTGTCTTGTGAATCACCTCCTCCGTTATAGAAGAAATAACCTATTTGATGCGCTTTAAATACTTCGATCAGTCTTTTATATTCTCTAGGATTTGAATTTATGTCTCCCAATTTGTGTCTACAGGAACCAAATACTCCGCCGGGCGTATGCATAAGTTTTTTTATTTCTTGTTTATTCTCTAAACTTATATCAATTAATTCTTCCTTTAGAACTCCTCTAATTCCATTTTTACCTGCGAAGAGTTTGGTTATTTTAGAAGAGCTTTGTGAGGCTTGGATAACTGCAGCTGCAGTAGCGTTTATAACAGATGTAACTCCTCCAGATTGAGCATAAAGAGCATTATTATTTTTCATAAATGAAATAGTACTCAAAAGTTGATGAACTTGGAACTAATCTTAACGGTTATAATGTTTATATGACGAAAGGGAAAATTCATATTTTAGGTATTTGCGGAACCTTCATGGGGGGACTGGCAATTATTGCAAAGCAATCGGGCTATACAGTAACTGGTTCAGACGAAAACATTTACCCACCAATGTCTGATCATCTTACTGAAGTTGGAATAAGCATCATTCAAGGATATAGAGCTGAAGATTTACCTAAAGCAGATATATATATAGTTGGTAATGCTCTAACTAGAGGCAATGAAAGCATAGAGTATTTATTGAATAATAATGCTCAAATAATATCTGGTCCTCAGTGGCTATATGAATCTATTCTAAAAGATAGAAAAGTAATTGCAGTTTCAGGTACTCACGGTAAAACAACTACAACTGCAATGATATCTTGGATTTTTGAAGCTTCCGGAAGAGATGTAGGTTATTTGATTGCAGGAAGACCACAGAATTTTGCTTCTTCTGCCAGGATTGGTTCTGATAAAGTATTTATTATTGAGGCGGATGAGTACGACACTGCTTTCTTTGATAAAAGATCCAAGTTTATCCATTACCGTCCCTCAACTTTGGTCATAAATAATATAGAGTTTGATCATTCAGACATTTTTGAGGACTTAACAGAAATACATAGACAGTTCCACAATCTAGTGAGAACAATGCCAGAATCTTCTAACATTATCTATCCCTATAAAGACCCAGAAATCGACAAAGTTATAAAAATGGGATGTTGGAGCAAAACAACAACATATACTGAAAAAGAAGGATCTATAAGTTTTAAACCCATAAAGGAAGATTTTTCTGAGGTAGAAATAACTGTAAATAAAACCCAAGGCAAGCTCTCGTGGTCCTTAATAGGGGAATACAATGCACAAAATGCTATGAGCTCTATATTGGCCTGTCAGGACCATGAAATAGACTTGGAGAACTCAATAAAAGCCTTAACTAAATTTATGGGTGTAAAAAGAAGACAAGAAATTCTTTATGAGGACAGTAAAGTTGTATTAATAGATGACTTTGCTCACCATCCAACAGCAATAAAGCGCACTCTTGAAGCTATTAAGGCCAGATACCCAGAGCATAAAATCATTAGTATTATTGAGATAAGATCAAATACTATGAAATCGGGCTTTCACGATGACAAATTAGTTAAATCTATTGAATTAAGTAATTTAACTTTTTGGAAAGGTGATAACACACACCAAGTAGAAGAGTTATCAAAAATTACCGATGGGCTTGTTTTTAAATCTAAAAGGGCCGTTTTAAAAGATATCCAAAAAAGTTTAGGTAATAAAACTTTAATTTTACTTATGTCTAATGGTTCTTTTGGAGGTTTATCTGTTTATATAAAGAAAAGAGTAAATCAATTATTAAAGAATGAAAAATAAAGAAGAGTTTTCTCCTATATTCCCTCTCGCTGTAAATGTATTACCAGGAGGTTTATTACCATTACAAATCTTCGAACCAAGATATCTTGATATGATAAAAGAAAGCCTAGCAAATAATAAAGGTTTTACAGTATCCCTAGTTAATCCTTCGATCTCAGCTAAATCAACTGAAATGAATTATAAGTCCATAGGAACATATACAGATATAGTAGATTTTAACCAGTTAGATAATGGATTATTAGGAATAACAGTTAAAGGAAAACACAGAGTGGAGATTTATAACCCTTGGAAAAAAGAAGATGGTTTAAACATGGCCTGCATTAAAGAATTAAAAGAGGAGAAGGAAGATTTATCTTCAGAACCCGCTTATTTTGAGTTATGGAAAACTTTGAAAGATATAACTTCTCATCCAGAAATAAAGAAATTAAATATGGATATCGATTTTCACGATAGCGCTAATGTGGCATTCTCCCTATCAAGTTTATTACCTTTAACTCCTAATGAGAGACAAAAAATTCTTGAAGAAGATTTAAATTCAAAAAGATTTGAATATCTCAAACAGATGATTAAACGTTTTGGCGGATAAGCTTCTAGCCTTGTCTCCAATTTCCATGAAATCCATGTGGGATTCTATGAGGCAGAATTGCCTTAGCTATAGCTCCTGATGCAATATTCTCAGCATCAAAAATCATTAAATCTGAACGGTTTTCTTTTCCGATATATGCTATAGAGATAAGGTAGCCAACACCTTCATCAGAATCAGATGACTTAGGTATAAAAACGGGTTCTTCTATTGCATCATATTCACTTAAACTAAAGACTTCTTTATTTCCAGTTTTATGATCAAATCTTGTAATTGAGTTAAAACTTACTCCTTTGGGAGATGAACCTTGCTTTGATGCATAATATCCATACCTATAGTTACACATGCTGTATCTCTCATCTAACCTAGGAAATTCTCCTATGCTCTCGTCAAGATAACTCTTCGAGATTGAACCAGAATTCGACTTAAGATCAATCACCCAACGATTCAGTCTAGCCTCAGCTTTTTTATTATCAGGAGAAGACCCGTCTAAGTGCGGAAAAAGAGGAGCTTCTTCAAACTGCATCATATCGGCAATTATTTTATCTTCTTCAGAATACGCATTCATCGGATGGAATACGTAGCAAGGATCTCCTTCTATCCATTTGATATCTTTAACCGATCCATGTCTAGGCATAATACCTATTTGGCTCGTTCTATTGGAGTCCCACACAACTGGAGATTTACCTTCAAGTGCTAGATTAAAATCAATAATTAAGGGAAAAATTGGAAAAATTATATGTTGTTTAGTGACTATAAAATCATGCACCATGCTGGAGTAAGGAGTATCAAATTCTGAATAAGTAGTTAATTTACCTGCCGAGTCAATGACAAAATAACTCAGTTTATTGATTCCAAAACCATAACTAAATCCAAACATCTCTCCTGTTTCAGGATCAATCTTAGGGTGAGCAGTCATTGCAGAATTTAATTTTCCTTCATAGTTCCAAGCACCCTTTGATTTAAGACTTATAGGATCTAACTCAAAGGGTAAGTGAGCTTCTTCAAGTGCTAAAAGTTTATTTGCATGAAAAATTATATTTGTATTCGCTACCCCATCATCATCTTGCGGATTATACTCAGGGTCTGGATCCATTGGATTTAATAAATTAACTAAAGATCTTCCGGCCTTCCTTTCTTGTTTCCATTTAGAAGTTTGAACCCATCTATTTTTATAAGAAATTCTTCCATTTTCGAAGTGAAAGGCATGTATCATCCCATCTCCTCCAAACCAATGGTATTCACCTCCTTTAGGAGGAAATTGCGGGTCTGGACCATTTTTGTAATAGCTCCCAAATAGATCTTTTGGTGCTTCACCTTCTATTACAAGATCTTGAATGTCGCTCTCCATTCTTAGAGGAGCATAATTTCCTATTAAGTTAGGATGTTCAGGATATAACTCAGTCATAATTAACCTTTACTTGTTCTTTTTATTAAATAGTTTGCTACAAAAATAGATATTACTACAGAAGCTATGATAGCAGCTATAAAAGCAGGATTATTATATTGTTCAAGAATAGCCTTGCCCGCTATGAATCCTGGTAATGTATAAAGCAATGACCACATTAAACAACCAAAAGTATCTATTAATAGGAATTTACTAGTATCCATATTAAGAGTTCCAGCAGTTATAGGCATTAATGGCCTAATGGGTCCTATAAATTTTCCAAAAAATATACTCAAGATTCCATAGTTTCCAAAGAATGCTCTGCCTCTATCTAAAAGGCCAGGATTAGTCTTAAAAGGTTTTATACTATCTATAGATTTACTTAATGATTTACCCATAAAGTAACTTAAAATATCAGCAATTAAACTTCCGATAAAAGCAATTGAAAACACCTGTACAATATCTAACGAGGTATTAGATGCTAGGCCAGATATCAAAGTTAAAAGAACCACACCAGGTACAATGATTCCAATTAAAGCAAAAGTTTCTACAAAGGCTGATAAAAAAATTGCAGTAGCTATCCATTCTGGGTTATTTTCTAACCATAAAATTACTTCCGTTACTTCAAACATCTTATAATCTTGTTTTAAAATAAAATTAATTTAAATTATTATTAAATATGTTACATGCAAAAGATTTAAAAGCATACATAGGAAAGTTAGGAAAGGCAGCAAAAGAAGCCGCAGAAATACTAGCATTAACTAATGTAGATATACGTAATCAAGCTTTACTTGAGATCTCTTCTGTTCTAGACACTAAAAGAGATCAGATTCTAGAAAAGAACAAGGAAGATCTAATCCAAGCTAAAAAAAAGAATATAAGTGATGCCCTAATAGATAGATTGGAGTTAACGGATGAAAGAGTAAATTCTATGATTTCAGGTTTAAGGACGGTTAGTGATCTCCCTGATCCAGTAGGTGAGATTACCTCCATGAAAGCCACACCTTCTGGTATTAAGGTGAGCAAGATGAGAGTTCCTCTAGGAGTAATTGGTATTATCTATGAATCCAGGCCTAACGTAACTGCAGATGCAGCAGCTTTATGCATAAAATCTGGAAATACTTGTATTTTAAAAGGTGGTTCGGAGTCTATGTTGTCTAATACAATTATTTCTGAATGCCTCCAAGAAGGAATTAATAAAGTTGGTTTACCTGAAAATTCAGTTCAACTTATAAACACCACCGATAGAGAAGCAGTTAAGCATTTGCTGCAACTTAATGAGTTTGTAGATGTTATTATTCCTAGAGGAGGCAAAGGTCTTGTAAAACTTATCTCAGAAGAATCTCGAGTCCCGGTAATCAAACATTTAGATGGAATTTGCCATGTTTATATAGACGACGAAGCTGATTTACAAAAGGGCATAGATATTTCATTTAATGCCAAGACATATAGATATGGTATATGCGGCGCAATGGAAACTCTTCTTATTAATAAAGAAATTGCAGAAAAAATATTACCTCAACTTTGTCCTAAATTTTTAGATGTAGGAGTTGAATTAAGAGGGTGTCAGACAACTATAGATTTTTTTGACATGAATAAAGCATCAAGTGAAGATTGGGTTACTGAATATTTAGGACCAATTCTTTCTATAAAAATTGTTGATAGTCTAGAAGAAGCTATAAGCCATATAAATAAATACGGTTCTTCTCACTCTGACTCTATAGTCACAGAAAATCATAATAAAGCAAATATGTTTATGAGGTCTGTAGATTCAAGTTCGGTAATGCACAATGTACCAACTTGCTGGGCAGATGGATTTGAGTACGGGTTAGGAGCAGAAGTAGGAATATCAACTGATAAAATCCATGCAAGAGGACCGGTTGGCTTAGAAGGCCTTACCTCTCAAAAATTTCTTGTTGAAGGAAATAATCATTTACGAGGTGACTAGATAGATAATGAAAATAAAAGGGATTTTTGGAGGAACCTTCGATCCGGTCCATAAGGGACATACACAAATTACAAAAAGATTACTAACAGATCTAGAACTAGACGAGATCATAATAATACCTAATGGAATCCCTCCGCATCGACAGGCTTATGCAAGCTCTAAACACAGACTAAAGATGATCGAGATAGCTTTCCAAAATTTTAGAAAGGTTAGAATAGATGATAGAGAGGTAACTAAACCAAAGCCTTCTTATGCCATTGAAACCATTAAGGGCCTTCAGAAAGAAGAGAATTCAAATTTTCTATGGATATTAGGTCAAGATGCCTTCTCCAAATTAAATACATGGTATAAATACGATGAGATACTTAATCTAATAAATTTTTTAGTGGTTACAAGAGAAAGTCCAACTAAAAAATTAGAATATTCTTATAAAAAGATGCATGAAAGGAACTCTAACGATTTAAGAGAAGCTTATTTACCGAGGAGTTTTTACACATTTAAAACTCATCCAATAAACATCTCTTCCTCCGAAGCTAGATCAAAGTTAAAAAATTCAGAAAATGTAGATAAAATTATTGATATTGATGTACAAGATTACATACAACGCAATAATTTATATGAATAATCCATGAAAAGAAAACTCAAGGACAATGTCTTGTTAAGTTTAGACGAATTAAAAGCTGTTGATCCTATTGCCATAAATGTCAAGGAGCTTACCTCGTTTACAGACTACATGGTAGTTGCTTCTGGTACTTCAAATAGACATGTTACTGCACTTAGTGAAAAGGTAATTGAAGACCTGAAGAAGATAAACAATAGAGATCTAAGAATAGAGGGGAGTCCTGGTGATGAATGGCTTCTAGTCGATGCAGGAGAGGTAATAGTACATCTAATGTCATCTGAGGCTAGAAGCTTCTATGATTTAGAAAGTTTATGGGATTCAGATCTTTAAATGAAGATCTCTATTTATGCTATAGAATCAAAAAGGCCAAAATGGGCTGAAGAAGAATTTAACAATTACGGAAAGAGATTAGCCAACTCCACAATCCTCTCATGGAATCCTATTAAAGTAAAAAAAAGCACTAAAAACTTCAATACTTCAAGAATAATTTCTGAAGAAAGCAATCTTTTGCTTCAAAAAGTAAAGAAAAATGACTTTTTAATAGCTTTAGATAAGTCTGGTGTAAATCTTAATACTTCGCAAATGGTAAATAGCTATTTAGGCTGGGTGCAGTCTTCAGTTAATCTTTCCATAATAATTGGAGGACCTAATGGCTTAAGCAAAGAAATTCTTGATAAAAGCGATTTGGTTTGGTCCTTATCCAATTTAACTTTTCCTCACCACTTAGTGCCCATTATAGTAGCCGAACAATTTTATAGAGTCTGGACAATCATAAACAATCACCCTTACCATAAGTAAATGCTTAATAACGAAGGGAACATATCGATATACAAATTAAACTTTAGATTTAAGTTTTTAATTTATTTGCTTCTTGTACCAACATTAATTGGATTTCTTCAAATAATCAATCTGAGCATAGTAGGCAAAGAAGATTATAGTCTGGTAACTGAAAAGAATAGGGTAGAAAGGAAGAGTATCTTCACCCCGCGAGGTCTGATTAAACTCTCTGATAATTCAATTGTGGCAGAAAATTTAGTAAATCATAGAGTTATTCTGAGAGATAAGATTGACCAAATTATCTTAAAAGAATTAGAACTTTTTTCAAAAGTTTTAGGTATAGATGTAGATATAGATAATCTTAAAAAACAAAGCCCCAATATTAACCATTCCAACTATTTCACAATTACAGAAAATCTTAGTGAATTACAACTAGCAAAATTTTATGCTCAAAATAATAAATGGCCTACTTTGGAAATAAAAGCTAATTTAAAAAGATATTTACCCGATGAAGGTTTATTTTCTCATGCTGTTGGTCACTTAGGGCCTATTAATTCTTTGGAATTACAACAATACGAAAATTCTTCTTATAACAAAAGGTCTTTAGTAGGTAAGGTCGGTATAGAAAAATATTATGAAAAAGAATTGAGAGGGGGAGTAGGATCAAAAACTCTTGAAGTTGATGTTTATGGAAAAGTTGTAAGAGAGCTTGAAAGGGTTAATCCAATAAAAGCACAAGACATATATTTATCTTTAAATAGAAATCTACAAAAATCTGCTAAAGAAATGCTTAAAGATTATAGGGGTGCAATAATTGCGCTTGATCCCAAAACAGGGCTTATAAAAGCACTTGTTAGTTCTCCTGATTATAATCCTAATTTTTACAATAAGAGTGATGCAAGTGCATTAGAAGGGTTTGCACCAAATCAAGCTGCTCCCTTGTTTAATAGGGTTATTTCAGGAACATATCCTCCAGCATCAACTATAAAACCTTTTTTGGGGCTACTTGGCCTAGAATCAAAAATAGTTTCAGGAAAAGATACAGTTAACGATATAGGGTTTTTTCAACTGGATGGTGAAGGCAGGAAATACAGAGGGTGGAGAGAAGAAGGCCATGGAGAAGTAAATCTAAGTCAAGCGATCAGAGAATCATCAGATGTTTATTTCTATGATTTAGCAACAAAAATAAAAATTGAGTCTATTGAAAGTTTTTTAAGAAAATTTGGTTTTGGTTCTTTAACTGAAATAGACCTTGCTAATGAAAGAACAGGAATTCTCCCTTCTAGAAGTTGGAAATTAGGTACTATTGGTGAGAATTGGGTCGTAGGGGACACTGTGAATATGGGCATAGGTCAGGGCTATCTTTCTGTTACACCTATTCAATTAGCTGTTTCAGTCTCGATGATAGCAAATAGAGGAATAGCCTATAAACCTACTATTGTTCAGAAGATAGATGATATACCATCAAAGCATAAAATTTTATATGAGATTTCTTTAGATAATCAGGTATGGGATGAAATAGAGGAATCTATGGAGTCAGTTATTTCACACTGGAAGGGTACTGCTCATAATATTTATAAAGTAGAAGGCTTTAGATTAGCAGGTAAAACAGGAACTGCACAAATAAAGAGTTTAGCGGGAGAGGATTTAAGTGTAAAAGAGGAGTATGAGGTAGTTAGAGAAATAGAAACAAATAGAGATCACGCTCTTTTCGTTAGTTATGGGCCCTTACCTAATCCAAATTTAGTTATAGTTGTTGTAGTCGAGAATGGTGAGTCTGGGAGTGCTGTAGCTGCACCAATGGCCTCTAGTCTATTTAATCTGTATCAGGAGGAAATAAGTGACTACTAGGAAGCCATTAGATTATGATCTAAATAATCCAATTATCAAAGATAAGGATTTCCGTTATTTTCCTGACAAAATTTTGATAATTTCTATCATATTCCTAGTTGCTTTTGGTTTGGCAGTCTTATACAGCGCTAGTGGACAATCGTGGAGTATGGTCAGTCGCCAAGCGACTTATAGCATTATAGGCTTAGTCTTAATGCTTTTAATTGCTCAACTTAATCCTTCATCATATAAGAATATTTTAATCCAATCTTATTGGTTAAACCTCTTACTTTTAGTTTTAGTGTTATTCTTTCCTGACAAAAGTCATAACACAGATAGATGGATAGACTTAGGATTTATGAGCTTCCAACCATCTGAGATTGTAAGATTATTATTGCCTATCTCTATATGTGCATTTCTATCACGGAAAGAAGCACTTCCTAAATTATCTGATTGGTTAATATCAACAATTGCTGTGATTATCTGTTCTTTACTTATATTTCAACAACCTGATTTAGGGACAGCAATCATAGTATTTTTCTCTGGTTTTATTGTTATTTATCTATCAGGTTTACCCTTATATCTACTTTTTATTTATGTTATCTCTACAGTTGCAGTCTCTCCATTTGTATGGATGTCTCTAAGCGGTTATATGAAACAAAGAATCTACACTTTTATAAACCCAGAGAATGATCCTTTAGGTTCGGGTTGGAATATTGCCCAATCAAAAGCAGCCATTGGTTCTGGAGGGCTAACAGGGAAGGGTTATTTACAAGGAACTCAAAACCAATTAAATTTTATTCCCGAAGACCACTCTGATTTTATCTTTTCTGTTATAGGAGAAGAGTTAGGTTTAGTTGGTATAGCTTTTCTTTTTATTCTCTACTCTATTATCTTGTATAGATCGATCAAAATTGGATTAGAAGCAAATAGTAAATTTGAGAAAGTTGCTTGCCTTTCCCTGTCTATAATCTTTATCATTATCATATTAATTAATGTTCTTATGGTTATAGGTATAATCCCTACTGTAGGTGTGCCCCTGCCACTTGTAAGTCAGGGTGGAACATCATTAATTGTTCATTTGCTGGCATTTGGATTGATTTTATCAATGAGAAAAAAAACGCAATGGTAAAAAAAACTTTAATTTTAATTTTATGTTTATTTGTTTGTTTAAGCTCTTTAGCTGAATCTCAGGCTGAACATAGTCCTTATCTTGAAAGACAAGAAGTAAAAGATTACATTTCCTATTTATCTAGTAAACACGATTTAGAAGAGTCCATGATTCTTGAATTGTTCTCTCACGCTTCCCACCAAGAAAAGGTTATAAGGATAATGAACAGCCAGCCAGAAGGTACTTGGACTTGGTCAAAATATAGAAAAAAAATTGTCGAAGACAAAAGCAGACTAGAATCTGGGAAGCAATTTATTGAGACTTATAAGGAAGAGCTATTAAAAGCAGAAGACCTTTATGGAGTACCTGCAGAGATAATTGCTTCAATAATAGGTATCGAAACTAGATATGGTAAGGTAACGGGCAATACTCTCGTACTAGACTCTTTAATGACACTGTCTTTTGATTACCCTCGCAGAGAAAAATTTTTTAAAGTTCAATTAGAAGAGTTTTTGCTTTTAAGTTTTGAAGAAAATCTAGATCCTCTTTCAGTAAAAGGATCTATTGCAGGGGCCATGGGATACGGTCAATTTATGCCAGATAGTTATAGAAAATATGCAGTAGATTTTGATCAGGATGGTACAAGAGATATTTTAAATAATCCAATTGACGCAATTGGAAGCGTAGCAAATTTTTTAAGTAAAAAAGGGAACTGGAAACCAAATACACCTATTGCTGTTAAGGCTAAAAAAATAAAAGAAGATGTAAAGTTCAAGTCCTCTTTCAAACCATACCTGACTAGTATTAATTTAGAACAAATAGGCCTAAAACCTCTAGAGGATGTTGTAGGAAATCTTAAATTTGTTCCTGTAGAATTGTCTTTAGAAGAAAGAAAAGAATATTGGCTTGGATTTGATAATTACCATTCTTTATCAAGGTATAATCGAAGTAAATTTTACATAATGGCAGTTTTTGAGTTTAGTAAGGATTTATCTCAATTTTTTTAAATAAATTATGAAATTAACAAAACTAATTATTTTTCTGATTATTATTTTTCCTATCTATTCTGAGGAGAGCTTTATCCCTGATCCTCCGCCTCTGAACTCTTCAACCTACATGCTTCTAGATTCTGTTACAGGGCGTGTGATAGCAGAAAATAATATAGATGAAAGAATAGAACCAGCAAGCCTAACCAAAATAATGACTGACTATGTTGTTGCAGATCAAATAGACAAAGGATTTGTTTCTATAGATGATGAAGTTCTTATAAGTGAAAATTGTTGGGGCAAAGAGGAATCTAGAAAAGGATCTAGAATGTTTATAAAGGAAGGCCAAAGGGTTTTACTATCTGACTTAATTAAAGGTATGATTATACAGTCAGGAAATGATGCTAGTTGCTCTATAGCAGAACATGTTGCGGCCTCTGAACAGGGTTTCGTGCAATTGATGCAAAGATATGCACAACAGTTAGGATTAGAAAATACTAATTTTAGGAATGTTACTGGGTGGCCTGAAGAAGGACATTACTCAACAGCCAAAGATCTATCAATACTTACAAGAAGATTGATTAATGACTTTCCTTCTCACTATGCCCTTTATAAAGAAAAATCTTTTGAATTTAATGGTATTCGTCAGCCAAATAGGAATGGACTTCTTTGGCAAGATGAAACTATTGATGGTGTAAAGACAGGACATACGCAGAGTGCGGGTTATTGTCTAATCTCTTCTGGAATAAAGAATAATACAAGATTAATTTCCATTACTTTGAAAGGGACTTCTGAAAAATCAAGATTAAGAGATAATAGGAAACTACTAGATTATGGATTTAGATATTTTAGGACCAAAGAAGTCCTGTCTAGCAAATCTCCTATTTCTATAGAGGAAGTCTGGGGAGGAGAGAAAGAAGCAGTAGAGTTATTTCCTGCAAAAGATATATTCCTGACTCTTAGTTCTAGAGATTTTAAAAGAATTCAATCTTCTATAATTCTTAATGATTATTTATTGGCACCTCTTCAAGAAGGTCAAGTAGTTGGTAAAGTAGAATTAAGCATAGATGAAAAGTTTTTAGCAGAAGTAGCTTTAGTGCCAGGACAAGATATTGAGGCTTTAGGTTTTATGGGCACAATATGGGCTAATCTCAAACTTATCGCTTATAAGTTTCTAAAAGATGATTAAAGAGCTAGGCTCAATTCTCTAATACAATTCCAAGGATTTTCTTTTGAATAGCCTTTTATAGATTGGTCAACTTTAGCTACCAGGTCTAGTGACTTCTTTATCTCTTCTAATTCAGTTTGTTTTGATCTATTCTCAACTAAATCAATATAGTATCTCGGCCCCCAAACAGCACTTCTTCCTATTATTTTCATTCTATATAAGTTTTGTACTTCTCTTGTTAGTGCCCATAAGATTAATGTTTCAGGAGTTCCTTCTGATTTCAATATTTCAAGTGTTTTAATTAATCCTTTTTTATCTCCTTTCTGAAAGAAATTAGTGAGATCAAAAACACCATATTTAGAAGAATTAGATATACATTTCTGCATCTTTCCTATCGATATCTCTTGATTTGGATAAATAAGAGGTATTTTATTGATTTCATTGACAGCAGCCATAAGATTCCCTTGAGTATTCTCAGCTAATAACTTACAAGCATCTAAACTAATAGAGATAGATTGTTTTTTGCACCTTTCGCTTATCCATTGCGGAAGCTTAGATAGAGGTATAGCATTTTCTACTATAACTCCTCCTTTAGATTCAATATTTTTTACCCAAGCACTGTTCTGAGTTTTTTTATCTAATCCTTCTAAAGCAAAGATATATAAAGAATTATCAGTTAATTCTGTTAAAGATTCTTGTATTACTTTAGCGCCCTTTACTCCAGGCCCACTACCAATTAACTTTACTTCAATAACCTTTTTTTTTGAGAAAAGGTCAAGGTTCTCATTGGTATTCTTTAAGAAGGACCAATCTGATTTTGAATTAAGTATGTGTTTTTCTCGTTCAATATAGTCTTCAGATTTAGCTTTTTTTATAATTTCATGGATTATTTCTTCACCCTGAAAAGTTTCTTGGTAAAAAACAGCATAAATAGGCAATAGCTTGTTTTGAAGGTGTTGGCTCAAACTGGCAGGATTAATTTTCATAAGCTATTTTTTTCAATACAAATTCAATGTAATCTGAAGAATTATTAATAAACTGTCTTTTTAATTTATCTTCTTCACTGTCCATTGCTAGTACCTCGCTTTGATTGTAGTTAAGGTATTTATCCTCTCTAAAATCCCTACTTAAAATTTTTCCTGTAGGCGTCCTTATAGTAAAAGCTAACAAATATTCAATCCTTACATTTTCTATTTGGGAACCAGAAGTTAAAGAAGCAGAGTATTTGCTTATATCATGCTTATTTATTTTTATAAAAAAAATATCTTTTCTATCTTCTCCTTTTGGAAACTTATTAATCAGTGATTCTTCCAAGAGACGATTTAACTCTCCAATTTTAGGTTCTATATTTATAGCGATATTAGTGTTGTCAAATAAAGAATTGTCTAACTTATAACCACATCCAATTGTAAATAGAGTAACCAAAATTAAAGAATAGAAATTAAAAATTTTTTTTGTCATAAAACAATATTGATAAGCTTATTAGGCACATAAATTATTTTCTTTATATCCTTCCCAGTTATATATTTTGTGATGTTAGGTTCATCTAATGCTATTTTTTCTATTTCCTCTTGTGATAAGCCTGAGGTAATATCAACAGTTGACCTTAATTTACCATTTACTTGTACAACTAGCTTAAAGCTGTCTTGCAGAAGAAAGTTTTCATTAAAGTTAGGCCAGTTTACGTCAATGAGTGGAGTCTTTTCTTCCAATTTCCACCATAAGAATTGACATATATGTGGGGTTATAGGTGCCAACATCATAATTATATTCTTGATCGTTTTCTGAGTTTGTATTCTTTCTGCAGACCCAGAATCTTTTTTTAGAAAGTCTTTAGGAATTGAATTCAACAATTCCATAATAGCTGCTATTGCAGTATTAAATGAGTTTCTTCTCTCAAAATCATCACTTACTTTTTTTATAGTTTGATGCGTTTTATTTCTTAATTCCTTTATTTCAGGTCTAATATTTTCTTTATTGTCTTCCTCGGTAACTATTCCTGCATTGATATGATCTGTGCATATTCTCCATAATCTATTTAAGAATCTATGCGATCCTCGGACTCCTTGATCAGACCACTCTAGAGACTGCTCTGGAGGGGCAGCAAATAATATGAATAATCTAACTGTATCTGCTCCAAATTTATCAATTAGGCCTTCCGGATCAATAGTATTACCTTTAGATTTTGACATTTTAGTACCACCTTTAAGGACCATGCCTTGGCATAAAAGGTTTTGAAAAGGTTCATCGCCATCAACTAAGCCTAAATCTCTAAGACATCTATAAAAAAACCTAGAATAAAGAAGATGTAGGACGGCGTGTTCTATACCACCTACATATTGATCAACAGGAAGCCAATATTTTGCTCTTTCGTCGAGCATTGCTTTTTCTGAATCAAAACTTGCGAATCTAGCAAAGTACCATGAAGATTCTACAAATGTATCAAAGGTATCAGTTTCCCTAGTCATTTTTTTCCCGTCTTGATATATATCTTTAAATTCTGAAAGATTTTTTAATGGAGAATTAACACCTTCAAATTCAATTTCCGTAGGGAGTAAAACTGGTATCTCTTGTGCCGGGACAACATCATTTTCATCATTTAGAACTGGAATAGGCGCACCCCAGTATCGTTGCCTAGAAATTCCCCAATCTCTTAATCTAAAATTTATTTCCTTTTTTCCGCAGTCAAGAGACTTAGCTTTGTTTTCAATTTCTTTAAAAGCTTTTTCAAAGTCTAAACCATTGAATTCTCCAGAATTTATCAATTCTCCTTTCTCAATAATAGCTTCTTTATCTACGTCCTTATTTTTATACTTTATAACTTGTTGGATATTAAGATTATATTTCTTAGCAAACTCATAATCTCGCTGATCATGAGCAGGAACACCCATCAAGGCACCAGAACCATATTCAGCTAAAACAAAATTAGCTACCCATAAAGGAATTTTTTCTTTTGTAAAAGGGTGTATGCAGAAAATTCCTGTATTAACACCCTCTTTTTCTTGTTTTGCTAAATCAGCTTCTGAATTTTTTATAACTTCTTGTTTTTTTATAAATTCGCTTAGCGCTTTATTTCTTGAAAGATTAGAGCAAAGTTTATGATTGTGGGATATTGCTATGAAAGAGACCCCCATTATAGTATCTGGTCTAGTAGTAAAGATTTTTATTTCTTGGTCATATCCTTCAACTTTAAAAGTAAACGACATTCCTGTTGACTTTCCTATCCAATTCTTCTGCATAGTTCTAACCTGTTCGGGCCAACCTGTTAGAGTGTTAGTTCCTTCTAATAGTTCTTCTGCAAACTCAGTTATCTTTAAAAACCATTGTTTTAAATTTCTTTTTTCTATTGTTGCTCCTGACCTCCACCCCTTGCCTTCAACTACCTGTTCATTAGCTAAAACAGTTTCATCTACTGGATCCCAATTAACTTCTGCTTCATCTGAGTAGGCTAATCCTTTTTTTAATAGTTCTAAAAAGAACCACTGTTCCCATTTATAGTATTTTGGGTCACAAGTGGATAATTCTCTTTTCCAGTCATAACCAAATCCCATTCTTTTAAGCTGTTTCTTCATGGACTGTATATTGTGTTCAGTCCAAGCGGAAGGAAGAACCTGGTTTTGTATAGCTGCATTTTCTGCAGGCAATCCAAAAGCATCCCATCCCATAGGCTGCAGTACATTTTTACCTAGCATTCTTTGGAACCTACTAATAGTATCTCCGATAGTATAATTACGGACATGTCCCATATGTATGGAACCGCTCGGATAAGGAAACATACTTAAACAGTAAAATTTCTCTTTAGAATTATCTTCTGTTACAGAAAAAGAGTCATTTTCTTCCCAAAAACCTTGAACCTCTTCCTCTATATTTTTTGGATTATACGAATTGTCACCTTTTGACATCTCAAAACTTTTCCTTAAATTTCTTTGTTAGATAATTAATATCAAAATTACCACTTATAAAATTTTCGTCATTAATCAATTCTCTATGTAAATCTAAGTTAGTATCTATTCCAGAAACATACATTTCATCAAGAGCCCTCTCTAGCCTTGCTCTAGCGTCTTCCCTGTCATTTGCTCTACAGATGACTTTTGCAATTAGAGAATCATAGTAGGGGGGTACAACGTAGTCTTTATAAAGATGCGAATCTACTCTAACACCTATTCCTCCAGGTGCATGGTATTCTTCAATCTTTCCTGGACTAGGTAGAAAAGTTTTAGCATGTTCAGCATTTATTCTGCATTCAATAGCATGCCCTTTAAGCACAACATCTTTTTGTTTTATTGTTAATTCTTCATCTCTAGCAATTCTTAACTGTAGCTTAACTAAATCAAGACCAGTTATGCTTTCTGTAACAGGGTGCTCAACTTGGATTCTTGTATTCATTTCTATAAAGTAAAATTGATGATCTTCATATAGAAACTCAAATGTTCCAGCGCTTTCATAATTCATCTTTTTACATGTTTCGATGCACTTAGAAAAAATCTCTTCTTTTTCATTGGTAGGTATGCCCATTGCCGGTGCTTCTTCTATAATCTTCTGGTGTCTTCTTTGTAGGGAACAGTCTCTATCTCCTAAATGTATTACATTCCCAAATCTATCTCCTAAAACCTGGATCTCAATATGTCTTGGGTTTTTCAGAAATTTTTCCATATAAAGAGTTGGATCCCCAAATGCTAATTTTGCTTCTTGTGAGGTTAGTTCTATAGACTGTTCTAAATCTTTCACGCTTTCTACTATTCTCATTCCTCTACCTCCTCCACCAGAAGCAGCTTTAATTATTAGAGGAAAACCAATTTCTTCTGCTTGTTTATAAGGGTCTTCATTTATTGGACCATCGGTTCCAGGAACAACCGGTAAACCTGCATTCACAGCAAATTCTTTAGCAGCCACTTTATTTCCCATTGTTTTGATATTTAAAGCAGAGGGGCCTACAAAATCAAAACCACTTTTTTCAATTTGCTCTGCAAAATCAGAGTTTTCTGAAAGGAAACCATATCCTGGATGCACCCCATCTGCACCAGATAACTCCATGGCGCTTATGATGGTAGGAATATTTAAATAACTTTTTGAAGGGTCTGAGGGTCCTATGCATATAGATTCATCTGACATCTTTACATGCATGAGTTCTTTATCTGATTCAGAATAGACAGAGACAGTTGGTATTTTAAGTTCCTTAGCGGCCCTTAAAATACGCAAGGCTATTTCACCACGATTAGCGATTAATAGTTTAGTTAACATTTAATCAGATATTTCAAATAAAGCTTGGCCGTATTCAACTGGTTCAGAGTTTTCTACTAAGATAGATTTTACTGTTCCTGAAACCTCAGACTTTATTTCATTCATCATTTTCATGGCTTCTACAATGCATACAATATCTCCTTCTGCAATTGTGTCACCAACTGAAACAAAGGGCTTAGCTCCTGGAGAAGCTGCAGAATAAAATGTTCCCACCATCGGTGAGGATATCAGTTCTCCTTCATAAGTATTACTTTCTTCAGTTTTATGTTCTGAAGAGGGTGTAGCTACATTCTTGGGAGATAAATTCTGTCCTTTCTCAATAATTTCAGGATTAAGGTTTGTTTGTACAGAAACAGTTCCCTTTTTAACCAACCTTACTGACTCCTCTCCTTCTTGTATTTCTATCTCCTCTAAGTTTGAGTCTTCAAGCATTTCAATTAATTTTTTTACTTTTCTTATATCCATTGTTTTATCCAAATTTTTTTACTGCTGCATCTAGTGCTATTGAATATCCAGATACTCCTAGTCCAGAAATTACACCATCAGCTATATCTGAAAGATAAGAGTTTTGTCTAAATTCTTCTCTTTTGTATATATTAGAGATATGTACCTCTATAAAGGGGAGACTAGTAGCCGAAAGAGCATCTCTAATAGATATACTGCTGTGTGTGAATGCACCTGGATTAAATATAATACACTTAACTTCCTCTTCTTTTGCTTTATGTATTCTGTCAACTAATTCGTGCTCTGCGTTACTTTGGTAAGTAAATATATTGTGACCTAGATCAGAGCATTTTCTTGTTAAGTTATTTTCTACATCCTCTAAGGTAGTAGACCCATAAATTTCTGGTTCTCTAGTTCCCAATAGATTTAGATTAGGTCCATTAAGTAAAAGAAAAGTGGCCATATGAAGGATTTTATATTTAATTAAGGATTTTACCTGAATTTAAGTGCAATTAGGAGATGTTAGTAATGATTCTGTACTTCTAACCGCCCGTCTCTAACTAATAGATCCTTCTTAATCTCTGGATAGCAGAAGCCTTTATCATTGCACCCTTGGTAAACAACATGAAGTTGGAAGTCATTTCTTATTTCTTCTTCAAAGTCTAAAGAGAATCTTGCTTTATCAAAATACACTTGGCTCTCTCCAAAATATTCATCATCTATGAGAACGGATTGACTATGTTTTTGAACTTTATGATTTACAACAGGTTTGATATTAAATTGAAACTTGCTTTCATACAAAAAACAGTTTTTTCTGATATGCCATTCAAGAGAAATCCTCCTTTTATTAACTTTGGCATTGAATTTAAATGCCTCATCAGCTTTTAATACTTCATGTTGATTAGAGAAAAGTTTATTTATCTCTTCTTTCGTTGTATCTTGCGCATTTAAAATAAATGTAAAGGTCAGCAAAAAGACACAGATAAAAAATATGTTCAAACACTTTTCAAAAATATCTATATTTTTTTTATTATTTAACATAATTTTGTTTTCCTCATGCACAGATCTGACTAAATCAAAAAAAATAGTTATTAAAGATGCCTATTTTTATTTACCTCTAGGTGACAGTCAAATCGTTGCAGCTTATTTATCAATTAAAAATAAAAAAGATTCTGTAGTAACACTTGATAAAATAATCTGTCCATTAGCTGAAAGAGCTTCCTTTCATGAGACCACTTACAGTGAAGAAGGTAAAGTTTTCATGAAGCATTTACAAAATATTTCTTTGGAACCTCATACAACTTTAGACTTTAAACCTGGTTCAAAACATATAATGATAGAAGGCATTAATAAACAACTACAACTAGGAGATCAATTTAATTGCAAACTACATACCAATATATCCACTCTAGAAATTTTATTTGAGGTCAAATAAATGGAACATGACTTTATAAATGTAAAAAATTTATCAGTTACTTTCACTTCTAAGGACAAAATCTTTCATGCTGTTAAGAACATATCCTTTGTTATTAATAAAGGAGAAACCATGGCTTTGGTTGGAGAATCTGGATCTGGGAAATCAGTAACTGCACTTTCTATGCTGCAACTTCTTCCAAAAGCTACAACAAGTTATTCTGATATCTCTTCTATAAAAGTGGATAAAGAAGAATTAATAGGCGCAAAAAGTAAATTCTTAAGATCTATTAGAGGAAATAAAATATCAATGATCTTTCAAGAGCCTATGACTTCCTTGAATCCTTACCAGAAAGTAGGCACTCAGATTGAAGAGATACTTATTTTACATAAAAAGTTAACAAAAAAAGAAGCAAGAAGTAAGGTATCTTCACTTTTATCCTTAGTAAAGATTCCTAATCCTTCCGAAAAGGCAAATTCTTTTCCTCATGAACTTTCTGGAGGCCAAAGACAAAGAATAATGATAGCTATGGCTTTAGCCAACGAGCCCGATCTACTGATAGCTGATGAACCAACTACAGCGTTAGATGTTACAGTTGAAAAAGCTTTACTTGAATTATTATTGAGTCTTCAGAAGGAACTGGGTATGGCCATTTTGTTTATTACCCATGATTTGAACATAGTAAAAAACTTTGCCGATAAAGTCTGTGTCATGAAAAATGGCAATATAGTTGAAGAGGGTAAAGTTTCTGAAGTTTTTTTTAACCCAAATCATGATTATACAAAGAAATTATTAGATTCAATTCCGAAGCCCAAAACAAACCTGGTACTTAATACAGAAACTCTGCTGTCAGCAAAAAATGTTGATGTGACTTATAGGTTATCTTCCGGCTTCTTTAATTTTGGTAGAAATTATCTTAATGCGGTTAAGCAAGTTGATATAGAAATACTAAAGGGAAGCACAACAGGTTTAGTTGGTGAATCAGGCTCGGGTAAGTCAACGTTAGCAAGAGCATTGCTTGGTCTAGAAACATCCAACGGCTCAATTGATTTTCTAGGAAGAGATATAAAGGGTTTAGAAAAGAAAGAGGCTAGAAAATTAAAAAAAGATTTTCAGATTGTTTTTCAAGATCCTTTTGGGTCTCTCTCTCCTAGAATGACGATAGGCGAAATAGTAGGTGAAGGTCTCAAAGTTCATTTTAAAGATCTCTCAAATTTAGATAGAAATTCAAAAATTGAGGAAGCCTTAGGTAATGTCGAATTAGATATTTCTACAAAAGATAGATTTCCACATGAATTATCAGGAGGTCAAAGACAAAGAGTAGCAATTGCAAGAGCTATAATTTTAAGACCTAAACTAATACTGTTGGATGAACCAACTTCTGCTTTAGATGTATCCATCCAGATGCAAATTATTAATTTATTATTAGACTTACAAAGTAAATTAAGCCTTTCTTATTTATGTATTAGTCACGATTTAAAGGTAATAAGAGCTTTATCTGATTTTGTATATGTAATGAAAGACGGTATAGTCGTAGAGAAAGGCAAATCAGAAGATATTTTTAGTAGCCCAAAACATCCTTATAGCAAAGAGTTATTAAGTGCAGCTTTATCTCTTAGGTAAATCAAAATACTTTTCGCTTATAATAAAAGATATAAAGGATGAAAGATAAAAGAAAATACTCCTCAAAAATAGTAGATGGTCCTGAACAGGCTCCTTCTAGAGCTATGTTACGAGCTGTTGGTTTTGAGGACCAAGATTTTCAAAAACCTCAAGTTGGAATTGCTTCTACGTGGAGCATGGTAACTCCTTGTAACATGCATATAGATGAGTTAGCAAAGAGAACTTTAGAAGGTATCAACAATTCAGGCTCCAAAGGAGTTATATTTAATACAATTACTGTATCTGATGGTATTTCTATGGGAACAAAGGGCATGCGGTATTCTCTTGTCTCTAGAGAAGTAATTGCTGATTCAATAGAGACCGTTGTTGGCGGGCAGGGATTTGATGGTTTAGTAGCAATAGGAGGATGTGATAAAAATATGCCTGGTTGCCTTATGGCTATTGCTAGGTTAAACAGACCATCTATTTTTATTTATGGTGGAAGTATCCAGCCTGGAGCTAACAGAACAGATATAATTTCTGTTTTTGAAGCAGTTGGGAAGTTTTCAGATGGTGAAATATCAATAAAAGATCTTGAGGCCATTGAAAATCAATCTATTCCAGGTCCAGGTTCTTGTGGTGGTATGTATACAGCCAATACGATGGCCTCAGCCATAGAGGCTTTGGGGATGAGCTTACCTAACTCTTCTGCACAAGAGGCTGTTTCACAACAAAAAATTACTGACTCCTTTCAAGCAGGCCAAGCTATAAGCAATCTTATTGATTTAGATTTAAAACCTACTGATATTCTTACTAAGAAATCCTTTGAAAATGCTATTACAGTTGTTATTGCCTTAGGAGGCTCAACAAATGCAGTATTACATTTAATTGCAATAGCTCATGAAGCTGGGATAAGTTTAGATATAGATGATTTTGAAAAGATAGGTAAAAGAACACCTGTATTAGCTGATCTAAAACCAAGTGGAAATTATTTAATGTCTGAGCTAATAGAAATTGGCGGGATTTTGCCATTAATGAAGAAATTATTGGAAAAGGATTTATTAGATGGAAATCAATTAACTGTGACTGGAAAGACCCTAGAGGCTAATCTTTCAAAAACTGAGCCTTATCCAAAAAGCCAGAACATAATACTCCCTTTTAACAACCCCATTAAAAAAGAAAGCCATCTGAGGATTCTTTATGGCAATCTCTCTCCTGAAGGTTCAGTTGCAAAGATATCAGGAAAGGAAGGTCTAGAATTTACTGGCCCTGCAAGAGTTTTTAACTCCGAAGAAGAAGCAATGGATAATATTATGAAAGATAAAGTACATGAAGGAGAGGTTCTGGTTATAAGATATGAAGGACCAAAAGGAGCCCCGGGCATGAGAGAAATGTTAAGCCCTACTTCAGCAATTATGGGCAAAGGTTTAGGTCATAAAGTTGCTTTTTTAACTGACGGAAGATTTTCAGGAGGAACACATGGTTTTGTTGTAGGGCATATTTGCCCAGAAGCCTATGAAGGAGGTCCGCTTGCTCTGATCGAAGACGGGGATCTAATAACTATAGATGCTAAAAGCAATCAAGTTAATGTAGCTTTAAGCATTAAAGAACTAGATCAGAGAAAGAAGAATTGGACATGCCCAAAAAAAGAAAGTGAAAAGGGCGTATTGGCTAAATATAGATCTCAAGTTTCATCAGCTTCTTTAGGTGCTATTACAACTAAATTTAAGTAATTGACTTGAAAAATACATTCTTTGCCACAATAATTGTTTTAAGTTGATGCAAAATCTCAGAAAATTTACTATATCCCAGAGGAGGACCTATGAACGTTGTCACTTTGACTAATGACAATTTTGAAGAAGAAGTAACAAATTCTGATAAACCTGTGTTGGTAGACTATTGGGCAGCTTGGTGTGGCCCCTGCAAAATGGTTGGACCTATTATAGAGGAAATAGCAATTGAAATGTCTGCTAAGATAAAGGTGGGGAAGTTAGATGTGGATAATAATCAAGACATAGCAGCAAAACAAAACGTAATGAGTATTCCTACTTTAGCTTTATTCAAAGATGGAGAGCTCATAGCACAACAAGTGGGTGCACTAAGCAAGACCCAGTTAAATGACTTTATTGAGTCAAATATCTAATAAAGTACTAGACTCACAGATCTATAGGTGTTAGATTTCTAATATTCCTTGCACCTTTTCGACAACCCCTTTGTTTAAATCTTAAATATTATCTTATGGAGTTAACAGAATTAAAGAAAATGCCAGTTGAACAGCTTATAGAGCTGGGAGAGGATTGTGGGGTAGAGAATGCTTCAAGAGCTAAAAGACAAGACATTGTCTTTGGCATATTAAAAAATAAAGCCCAAGAAGGAGAAGATATCGAAGGAGAGGGCGTACTAGAAATTTTACAGGATGGGTTCGGCTTTCTTAGATCTCCCGATTCATCATACCTAGCTGGTCCAGATGATATATATGTTTCTCCTAGTCAAATCAGAAGATTTGGTTTAAGAACAGGGGACACAATAAAAGGAAAGATAAGATCTCCTAAAGATGGAGAGAGATACTTTGCGATATTGAAGATAGAGCAAATAAACTTTGAAGAGCCTGATAAAACAAAGAATAAACCCTCCTTTGAGAATCTCACCCCTCTTTTTCCTGACCAGAGAATGTATTTCGAATTAGGCAGTGGAAGCTCAGAAGATTTATCTTCTAGAGTGATAGACTTAACAGCTCCTACAGGAAAAGGTCAAAGATCATTAATTGTTTCACCCCCTAAAGCAGGAAAAACTCTTTTACTCCAAAGCATTGCTCATTCTATTGAAAGAAATAACCCAGAATGCAAAATTATGGTTCTATTGGTTGATGAAAGGCCTGAAGAAGTTACTGAAATGAAAAGGTCTGTAAAGGGGGAGGTGATAGCAAGTACATTCGATGAAGCACCCAATCGTCACGTACAAGTAGCTGAAATGGCAATTAATAAAGCTAGGAGGTTAGTAGAGCATAAACAAGATGTTGTAATCTTATTGGATTCAATAACAAGACTTGCTAGAGCATATAACTCTACCCAAGCAGCTTCTGGAAAGATATTAACTGGTGGAGTTGATGCGAATGCTCTTCAAAAACCCAAAAGGTTTTTTGGCGCAGCCAGAAATATAGAGGGAGGTGGTAGCTTAACTATAATTGCAACAGCACTTATTGATACTGGCTCAAGAATGGATGAAGTAATTTTTGAAGAGTTTAAAGGAACAGGAAATTCTGAAGTAAATCTGGATAGAAAGATTGCTGAAAAACGAGTATTTCCAGCAATCAACATTAGAAAGACAGGAACTAGACGAGAAGATCTATTAACTTCTGATACTGAACTAAGAAATATTACAGTTCTTAGGAAGTTACTTAATGAAATGGATGACACACAAGCCATGGAGTGGATGTTAGATAAACTCAAAGATTTTAAAACTAACAATGAATTCTTTGAATCTATGAAGAGAAAGTAGCTTTTATTACTTAGTTTCCTTTATATCCTTATTTTTTAAAGACAAAAGTCGCTCTATAAATCCTAGTATTAAAACTATACATAAAGTTGTAAAGCATATTATCGAAATTAGCAGTTGGAAATTAATTAAGAGTAATCTGTTATTCAGCGTATATTCAAACTCCAAGATAAACGGTAAATTTTCGGTTGCTATAGCAATAACAACAGAAAATGTTATAAAAATTAGCAAAACTCTATGCTTCATATAAGTAATAATTTGATTCCCCAAGAGAAGACATTTTTATCTGTTTTAGGTTATTGATAACTTTTGGGAGGATTATATCCTTTTCAATTTCTATATAAATGAGACCCCCTTTAGAAAAAATAGGGTTTTCTTTTAGAAACTTTAAAGATTTATCTATTAAACCTTTTCTATAAGGAGGGTCTAAGAATATAAGATCAAATTCTGAAGTTAAGTTTCGTAGATCCACTTTGAAGCAATTGGCATTAATTATCATGGCATATTCTCTTGATTCTATTTTTTTAACAATACTTGAAATTTTCTCACAAAGAGACTTATTTTTATCTATAAAAACAACTAGATCAGCATTTCTAGAAATTGCTTCAAGACCTAATGAACCTGTTCCTGCAAACATATCTAAACACTTCATTCCAGTGAGGTCATTTAGGAGCCAATTAAAAAGCATCTCTTTAGGCTTATTTTCTGTAGGACGTAAATCTTTAGAAAGTTTATATGGTATTTTTGTACCTCTAAACTTTCCACCTACTATTTGAGTTCCTACTTGTCTTTTTGCCATAGTTTAATATTATTCCCTTTTAGCTAATAAGGACATAAACTTATCCCACAATTTAATGAAAAATTCTGAAGCTATTTCTGAGTTTCTCTCTGCCATGAGAGGGTTTACTTCTACAGTAACCGTAATATCATCTAAATCTTCGTCTATCAGATTAGCTATGACTGCTACTTCAGTTTGCTCTCTTTCTCTTGATCCCCCATCGATGGTTATTTGTGTTAATAAAGCTGCTTCTATTCACAGAGCTTTAAAAGAAAAGAATTCCTTTTGTATAAATGTTCTTTCTAAAGATCAACTATATCTTGCTGAACTCTGCAGTGATTCTACGAAAGAAGATCAAAGGTTTGAAGACGGTCAGTGGAACGAAATAGATTCTATTCCATATATTTATGATTCAACATCAAATATTTTCTGTAAATTTAAAGAAGAAATTTCGTACTCCACACATTCTCTTTTTATTGGTAAGGTTTATAAGGTAATTAACAACAAAGAGCATCCCACATTGCTTTACAAGGAAGGAAATTATATTAAATGAAAAATTTCTTAGTTCTAATATTTTTTCTTTTTTTAAGTATCACTTTCTCTAAAGAACAGGTTTACTTTATTAATCTAGGTGATGGTGATGTTGTTAAAAGCCCTGTATTTATTCAGTTTGGTTTATCTGGTAAAGGAATAGCTCCTGCAGGGGTCATTCAAGAAAATACAGGTCATCATCATCTTTTGATTGATGTAAAAGATATAGATTTTTCCATGCCAATACCTACAAGCCAGAACCATCTGCACTTTGGTGCTGGACAGACAGAGACGACATTAGAATTAGACCCAGGACAATATCAATTTCAACTTGTATTAGGCGACGCATATCATATGCCTCTCTCACCTCCATTAATATCAGAAAAGATTACAGTAATAGTTAAATAGATGAATAAATCTATAAGTCTAGTTTTATTCTTAATTTGTTGTATAAGTGGAAATTCACTAAAAGCAAAAATTATTGTTGATGGAAAGCTAGATGAAGATGAATGGGATAAAGCTCGTGAAATATCAACTTTTTATGAAGTCTTTCCTTACACTCTAGACCCAGTTGAAGATATTAAGACCACAATATTGATTCAAGAATCTGAAGATGGAATATTTATAGGTTTTAAAAACTATCAGTCTAATGAGAGTATGCGATCACAAAGTCATCAAAGAGATAATGAAAGGTCTATTGCAGATAAGAATGGTGTAACAATTGACTTTGATGCAGATAAATTATCTGGCTACCAATTTTTTGTGTCTTCGAGTGGTTCAATTGGTGATGCCACTTATCGAAATGAAAATGAAAGGAATTATGATTGGGATGCAGATTGGTTATCAGCAGCATCTACTGAAAACGGAGTTTGGTATTCGGAGATGTTTATTCCTTGGACGGTAGCCCCAATGAAAGCTCAATCGGGAGCTCAAAGAAAAGTAAGGATGGCTTTTTATAGAATGCTTGCAGGACCTCAAAGAGTGATTGCAACTATAAAGGGTAGTTCTTATGAGAATCTCTATTTATCAGTATTTAATGATTACGAATTTAAGAATTATGAATCTTCAAGTATTGATTTCTTTCCTTATCTAACCATTAACGAGGACCGGATAAATGGCGAAATTGAAAATAAGTTTGGAGCTGAGGTATTTTGGAAGCTTGATTCAAGCAAACAGTTGAATGCAACTTTTAATCCTGATTTTGGCCAAGTAGAAAGCGATGAAGTAGTGGTAAATTTCTCTGCAACGGAAACTTTTTATTCAGATAAAAGACCTTTCTTTTCAGAGAATCATGGTTTATTCAATGTTACTGCGTGGAGATTTTTATATGTCATCAATACAAGGCGTATTGGAGGAGAGCCTGATTACGATTGTTCAAAATTTGAAGACGCAAAAAAAGATTATTGCCTTAACAATAAAATAGGGGCCAACGATATTGATTATGCTTTACGTTATTCACAACAAGGAGAGTTTTTGGATTTTGGATTTCTAGGTGCTGCTGAAGCGGATGAAAACTTTAGCCAAGGAAAAGATTTCTATTCGGTTCGACTTAGAACGAGAAAAAACAATTTAACTGTAGGTTATCTTGGCACTTACGTAGATAGACCCGTCCTTGATAGAACTGCTCAAGTTAATACTATGGATTTTGATTATAGGCCTTCACCTGAATTAAGGATAAATGGTTTACTGGTTCACTCTAAAGTAGATGATGAAAATGGTTATGGTTTTGATTTCGGGCTCGGATACGATCCAGATAAAACTAGGCGTTTTGGATTTGGCTTATATTATTTTGATGAAAATCTTAATGTTAATGACATGGGATATTTAACTAGAAACGACTGGTTAATGTTTGGTGGAAGATATCAAGTAAGGAAAACCGACTTTAGTAGTGACTCCTTGTTTAGGTCAAGACAATACGAATTTGGTTGGTCTTTAAAGTCTGACTCTTCACTTGATAAAGAACCATCTTCTATTAGATTTTCAATTGATAATTCTTTTAAAAATAGTTCGGAATTTAAATTCGGTACCTTTTATAGGGCAACTGGACGGGATAATAGAATTACTAGGAATTCTCTATTATCTCCCTTTATTAAGATGCCTGAGGGATATGGTGTTGAGGTTGACTTTAATGGACCTAGAGAGGATTTTCTTAGATATTCCTTTGATGCTAAGAGAGAAAAGGGCGATAGTTATTCAGGTGAGCTAGGATGGACATCTTCTTATAAAGGATCAATAAGCATCTCTCCTTTGGAAACATTAACTGCAAAATTAAGTTATAGACATACGGAAGAAACAAATTGGTTAAATTGGATTGATGATAACCTTCTAGCGACATATGACAGAAAGCAGAGACGCACTACAGCTAGTATTCAATGGTTTGAGGGTAACAAGCATGAATTGAGAGTGAGGGCTCAGATGCTCGCTTTCACAGCTAGGAACCCTAAACCTTATTTAGGGGATCTAAATGGAAATTTAAACCCATACCAGACATCTTTGCCACCAATTACAGTTAGTCAATTAGCTTTTCAGGTTAGGTATAGATATGAAATACAACCACTGGCTTATTTATACGTTGTATACACTAAAGGAGGTAGGATAGTTTTGAACGATGAAGAAGATAGTTTAAACAAACTCTATAAAAGGCCTTGGAACGATCCACAAAGTGATAACTTCACCATCAAACTTAGATATAGATTTTAAGTCACTCAGCACTTAAAATAATTGTCCTCATAATGGAAACACAATTGCATAGGAAGCTAACTTCTTTTTTCTCTTATTTATTAGGGCTAATCTTCTTAGTCCCAAGTCTTAAGGCATTAGATATCTCAGTAGATGGTGTATTAGATGAAGAAGAATGGTCTGAAGCTAGAGAATGGACCAAATATTATGAGTCCATGCCATTTTCATTGGCTGAACCGAAACATTTCCAAAAAGTTCTTATCCAAGAAGATGAGAAAG
>CETH01179598.1_pt1 | contig 34442 bp, 31 predicted proteins | sample 361461 | NCBI WGS metagenome assembly CETH01 (sample SAMEA2622695, study PRJEB7988) | marine metagenome | isolation source: saline water (ENVO:00002010), including
AATTATTTTCTTGTAAATCCTTTATTAAAAAATCTGGCCAAAGAGTTAACTGAGCACCAAGACCAGTGACTAAAAGAATTGGGGTGGCATTTATCGGTCCGTAATCTCTATAGGCAATATCAATCAATTTATTTTTAGCAAAGCCTTCTTCAAAGGAAGACACATTAATGCAAAATATTAAAAGTAAAAAAAATAGGTTTTTACAATGCATTAGCGTTTGCTCTTAATTTAACGTTATCTCTAATAGCGCCCCAAAAAAGAGACATATCAAAATTATGGAGGTCTCCTTCATTCGCAAATCTTTCAATTTTTTTTATTAAGGGACCTTTGGTTTCAACAGCAAAATTTTTAGAGACTCTGGCCTCAAAAGTTAAATCAGAGATAGCTTCGATAGAAAGTTTAGAATAAGTATTCTTAGTAGCGTAATAATCTGCAAGAGATAACTTGTCTGATTTCAATCTAATAGGAATATTATTTGGGTCAATTACCCAATCATGACTGGCATTCCAAGAAAATGGATTTTGACAGACCAAGGCTTGCTCCATCGGCTCAAGCGTCCAACCATTTGGAGTCCAGAACACAGATTTTGCTCTATTTCGTCTAAATCCTTCTATGCCTGTGCACCACGAAATGATTGCCCTTTGATCAGCGCTAGAGTTAGAAATAGAAAGATCAGGGTATAGCTGATTAAAGTATTTTGTGGGTAATATGTATCCGATTAAATATGCTGCTATAAAATTTTTTTTAGCATCTGATTTGGATACATACTCGTTTACCAGTCTTTGCCCATGCAAAGCTCCTTGACTATGTCCTGCTATAAAAAATGGCTTGCTATTATTATGCTTTTCCATAAATACTTCAAAGGCATTCGATATATCTGAGTAAGCCAAATCTAATGCCTTGCATCCATTATTAGCTTCCGCATCAAAAAAAGAAAAGTAAGTTGCTTGACGATAATATGGTGCATATACATTACAGGTTTCTGAAAAAGCAGATGCTTGGGTTGCTAAATGGGTGCCAGTCCTTTCATAAGCTGCTGAAGCCTCATCAATGGGTGCATTCCATTGCTTTTCAAAATATCCTGTGGGATGAATAAAAAAAACATCAAACTCTTTATCATCTAGTGACGGCAGATTATCAGGTGATAAATTTTGAAATCCATCTTTACCTGGTAATGCTGCCCAGCTCTCAGTTTCAAAATAATTTGGTTCTTTTGGGAGGTTATCAGAATTAAAGTCTGACTCGGGTTTGAGGCTTTGAATAAATTCTAAATTGTTGTTCCAAGGGCTTAATTTTTTTTTAGTCATTGGATTATAGTTTTAAAAATTTATTTGTTGCTGTGGCCGTTGCAACCAACCTATCGCCTTGATGTAATTCAGCAGAAGTAAAAGAAATACTTTTACCGATCTTATTAACAGTTGCTGATGAGGTAAATTGACCAGGAGTGCTCGGAGCTAAAAAATTAACATTAATGTTTAAAGTTAATGAATTGTATTCACCATTGGTTTTGAAAATCAATAAATGCGCCATGGATGTATCAAGCATCGCGGTTATAAAACCGCCTTGAACAAAAGCTCCATCTGAATGAGTCAGTTCTTCCCCTATATCAAAATTCATCGTCATGGTTTCTTTTTTTTCATCAAAAGCAACGTTATTTGCACCAAGAATAGCAAGGAATTTTGGTGGTTTGCTTAGATCTATTTTTGAGGATGTCATTGCATGTTTTGTGTAATAGAATGGTTAAAATAAATTATAGGGGAATTCTATGAGAATCTTTATATCAATATTGATATTTTTTTTCATTTCACTGCAAATTAACGCAAGCTCACTTGATACAAATGACAAAAATAAAATAACAAAGCATTTCAATGCATATGTAGATAATGGCAGCCTTCCCAATATTTCAATTTTAATTAAAAAAGATAATAAAGAAATTTATCGTCACCATCATGGGTTTGCAGATATAGAGGGTGAAATTTCTGTTAGTGACAAAACAGTTTATAGGATTTACTCGATGACAAAACCAATAACTGGTGTTGCAATTATGCAATTAGTGGAGAATGGGCAATTAAGACTTAACGATAAAGTCTCAAAGTATATTCCAGCATTCAAAAATACAAAGGTAATCAACCTTGACTTCCAAGATTATGTTGTGAAGCCAAAAAGAGAAATTACCATTAAAGATCTTTTAACTCATACAAGTGGTTTGACTTATAGCTGGGCTGGAGAAGGCCCAGTTAATCAATTTTATAGAAAATATAATATTCGACCTTATTACTTCGGTGCCCTAGATGCTGAATTGAATAAATTTCCAGGTAATACTTGCCAATTTGCTGCAGCTGCAGCTAGCGCCCCCCTCTTACATAACCCAGGTGAAAAGTGGTCATATGGAATAAATATGGATGTTTTGGGTTGCGTTGTAGAAGTTATTTCAAAAATAACATTTGCTGAATATTTACAAAAAAATATTTTCGATCCACTCAATCTTAAAAGCATAGGCTTTGCTGTAGACCCTGATGATTGGGATCACTTTACAACACTATATACCTCGGGAGCATTTTCAAGAGATGGCGAAGTTGTTGCCCCATCGGGATTAAATCAAGCGGAGCTAATGTTCTCAAAAGACCTGAGATCAATTGATGCTTTTGATAAGTCTCCATATCTGAAAAATTCATCAAAATTATTTGATGGTGGGTCAGGTCTAGTTTCAAATATTGATGATTACAGTAAATTCGCAGAGATGCTCTTAAATGGAGGAGAATTGAATGGCGTTAGAATTCTTAGCAAAGCTTCTTTAGATTTAATGTCTATGAATCATCTTTCAGATGACATTCTTTCTGATGGTGCTGCTTTTGGATTAAAGGGTGTTGGAATGGGATTAACAGTTGGAACAATCATGGACCCCGGTTTAGCGGGAACTTATTCTGTTATGGGGGAGTTTTTTTGGGGAGGAGCTGCTAGCACAATATTTTGGGTAGATAAGAAAAATAATCTCACGGCTACAATGATGACCCAATACATGCCTTCAGATAAATATCCATTACGAGAAGAGTTGAAAACTCTTCTGTATTCTAGTTTGAGTAACTGAAACTGGCGGAGAGACGGGGATTCGAACCCCGGAACCGGTTGCCCAGTTACTACCTTTCCAAGGTAGCGCAATCGACCACTCTGCCATCTCTCCGAATTATGCTAAAGCATTTTACATGAACTAATCCTAAGAATCTCTCAAGGTGATCATAGGTGAAGCATAAATACTTTTTCTTATAGAAATAACACCTGCAATAAATATAAAACCGATAGCAAGTAACAAACTTAACCCAAGAATTATCAAATTTGGTGAATAAATAAGATCAAAAAATTGATAAAAAATTACAGATGACAACACTGTAGAAAAGATAATTGCAGTGATTGCAGATAACATACCCAAAATAAAAAACTCTGATGAAGCGGATTTAAAAATCATCGCCCTACTGGCACCAATTGCATGCATAATTGCAGTCTCTTTAGTTCGCTGATCTCTATTTGAATAAATAGAAGCAATCAAAGCTAAAATTCCTGCGATTAATGTTAATAAAAAGATATATTGCACCGCTAAAGAAGCGCTTGAGATTGAGCTTTTGGCTTGATCAATGATTGCTTCTAAGTTAACTGCGCTAATAGTGGGAAAACGGCTTATAAATTTATTCATTAGCTTCTCAGAATCATCTACCTTAATGCTTGTAATGTATGAATTTGGGAGATCTCTGCCCGCAGCTGGAGATAGGATAAAAAAGAAATTTGGCGAAAAACTTTGCCATTCAATCTCCCGGAAGCTTGATACAGATGCACTAAATGTTTTGCCACCAGCTGAAAAATTAAGCTCATCACCAATTTCAAGATTCATTGACGCTGCAATTTCTCTATCTACTGAAACTTCTGCAACTTCATCAGCATTAGCCCACCATTGACCATCTGCTAAGGTGTTACTTTGCGGTATATCATACTGCCAAGTTAAATTGGCCTCTCTTTCCATTAGATTGTCAAAATTTACACCTTCAGATCCAGGCCGTCTTGCAGATAAAAGCCTTCCGCGAATTAAGGGCGTAAAGTCTGGACTAATGTTTGCTTCATCTTCTAAATAATCTGAAATAGCCTTTAAATTATATTCCTGAATATTAAATAAAAAATAATTAGGCGTTTCTTCATCTAAAGTTTCAGTCCAAGAATCTACCAAATCAGTTCTAGTTTCTGCGAGGACAACAAGAAACAATAATGACAGACCAAAAATAATAACCTGCAAAATACTATCATTGCCTCGCTGAACTATATTCTTGAGACCGAGCTTCCAACCTGTGCCATTAGAAAATTTTATTAAGGAAAGAACGTAAATCAATAATTTTCCAATTAGATACAAGGCAAAAGTTACACAGATTAATGTCATAACTATGTATAAAATTAATTTAATGTCTTGAAACAACACTCCTAGAAATCCGAACATTGTAAAAAAAGCAATTGAATAAATTATAAAATTGCTTGATAGCTTGATAATGAAATCATTTCTTAAAATCCTGATTGGTTCAGTTTCACTGAGAATTTTGATATAGGGAGCAGCTGTCGCAAATACTACGAAACCAGCTGTAATAAAACCAATAATGACTGGTCTAAATGTAGGAGGCGGCAAATCAACATTAATTATTCCCTGTAACGTAGATAGCAAAAGATGCTGTAATGCATAGCCCAAAATCAATCCAAATATTGAGGCACTAATTACCATTAATGTAAGCTGCATTATTTGATGACCTAAAATAAATGATTTAGATGCACCAAAAACTTTCATTAAAGATGTATGAAGGAGATTTCTGTTAGCGTATCTTCTAACTGCCATCATAGCCGCAATTACAGAAATAATTATGGTGAACAAACTAGCTAAATTGAAGAAAGTTGTTGAATTAGCGATATCTTCTCCAAGGTTGTCACCCACTTCAATTGCTTTTTGCAGCCTAATGTTGGCTGGTATTGCTTCAAGGGAATCTTCAAAACGATTTAAGTTATCCTGGGTACCTGAAAAAAGTTTCCTGTATACAACCCTGCTGCCAGTTTGAATAACACCCATCTGCTCAACATCAACAATGTTTGCAATTGCAATTGGATAAAAACCAACAAAGCTAGAGTTTCTATCTGGATAATCTTCAATAATGCCGTCAACAATAAAATTTTTATTACCAATAGAAAGTGTGTCTGAGTGGTTTAATTCCAAAGATTCTGAAATTTTTTTCTCTATCCAGATCTTGCCCGACGGAGGAGAGCCTGAATGCTCAATTTGAATTCCATTAAAATTAACAATCTTTAAATCCCCCCTTAATGGATATGATTCTGTAACTGCCTTAATGGAGGTTAGCAGATTGTCATCTTTGGTTATTATCATGCTCAAAAAAGTAGTTGTTTCAGCCCAATTGAGATTATTCATTTCAGCTTTGCTTAAAAATTCTGAATCTATTTCAGACGTTGATCGCAATACGAGATCTGCACCTAATATGCTCGAGGCTTGCATTTTCATAGAAGCTTGAAGTCTATCGCCTAAAAACCCAACACTTGATATAGAAGTAACGGCTAAGACAATCGAAAAAAATAGTATGAGCAAATCGCCACTAAAAACCTCTGACCAAAATTTCTTTAAACCATATATCAGACCTCTCCTCATAATATCTGCCCTTCAGAGAGCTCATAAACTTCCTGACATTTTTCTGCTAAAAATAAATCATGAGTTACTAAAACTAAAGTTGTTTGAATAATTTCATTTAGTGAAAATAAAAGGTCGCTAATTGAGTCTGAACTTTTTTTATCTAAGTTTCCGGTTGGCTCATCAGCAAATAAAATTTTTGGCTTATTCACAATAGATCTTGCAATAGCAACGCGCTGCTTTTCACCACCACTAAGTTGAGTAGCAAAATGCTTTGCTCTTTTAGATAATCCAACTTGCTCAAGTGCCTCTTGAGCTTTATCCATTGAATAGGGATCTCCTGAAATTTCAAGCGGTAACATCACATTATCAAGAGCAGTTAATCTTGGCATCAAATGAAATGATTGAAAAACAAAGCCAACATCCTGACCTCTGATTTGCGCCCTCTTATCTTCATCAAGAGATGTAATTTCTGACCCCAGCAAATTTACAGTTCCAAAAGTGGGTAAATCAAGCCCCGCCATAATAGCTAAAAGTGTGGTTTTTCCAGATCCAGATGGTCCAACTAAAGATATAGGCTTGCCTTGTTCAACAGTTAAATTTATATCTTTTACTATTGTCAAAAGCCCCTCAGGGCTGTTAACTTCTTTTGTGATGTTCTTAACTTCTAAAATTAAATTTTTCAAAATTTCCTTAGCTTTGTTTTTAGGTATTCTACTGTCACTTGCTTTATCAGTAAATTCATCTAATCAGTTCCAAAATAAAGAGCATATTGCAGTTGTTTTAGGTGACAGTTTGAGCGCTGGTTTTGGAGTTAAAATAGAGGAATCTTGGCCCTCTGTTCTTGAGAAAAATTTAAACGCGGTGAATATTAATATCAAAATTATTAATGCAGGTATTAGTGGCGATACAACCTCTGGTGGCCTATTTAGACTTCCAAAATTATTAAGAGAACATAAGCCAAATTTAGTAATTTTAGAACTAGGCGGGAATGATGGTTTAAGAGGCATGTCTATTAAAAAAATAATTCAAAAAAATCTAGATGAAATGATTAGAATGTCTCTGCAAAGTGGGGCTAATGTTGCTCTTGTTGGAGTTGAGCTTCCCCCTAATTATGGAGAACAATATACTAGCAAGTTTAAGAAAATGTATATTGAATTAGCAGATGAATATGATTTGACCCTTATAGAAGGCTCAATAAAAGAAATGGTCGCATTAAATTTGATGCAAGCAGATGGGATTCATCCAAATGCCAATGGACATTTAATAATAGAAGAAGAAGTAAGGAGCAAGATATTGACTCTATTAGATTAGAGAATTATTGGCTAAAATCTCTGAAATTTTTAAATATTAATTTTTTTGAAGTTGATCGTATAGGATTGATATCGATGCCGCCTCGTCTTAAGAATTTTCCATAAACAGTCAAGTTATCAACCGCAAAATCTTCCACCAAGGTTATAAAAATTGACTCAATACAAGCTTCATGGAAATCGCCTTTATTTCTATACGATTTCAATAACTTAATTACTTTTTTTGAATCTAAAAGATGAGACGTTGAATGTATATAAATATTACCCCAGTCAGGTTGAGAGGTCACAGGGCAGATTGATCTAAAGCCCTCAAAGCAAACAATCTTATTTCTGGGAATCTTGTTTTTAAATCTTAAAATAAGACTTGAGCTAGGAGCATTATTAAATCTGTTTAATTTTTTAACAGAAACATTGGAATTTAACAGTTTGCTTAAATCATTTTCAACCAGCTTATATGCCCTTGAAGGATCTTTAAATTTTTTATTATAAAAAGAGCCTAAATATAGCTTCAAAGACTTAGATTCAACCGTTAAAATTGAATGCATTGAGATTTTAATTTCTATAGCCTCAATCACTGGATGATTATTGGAATTTAAATAGGAAAATTCATAAGCATTCCAATAATCTAATCCAAAAAAACAATCTAAGTGCTCATTATTTCGAGGAATTGCATCCAAGAAATCTGCAGAATAAGAATCAAGCTTTGGATTGGATTGCCGCCCTAAATATTTAATCTTCACTGACGAGTTCCAACTCCTCTATGAAGAAGAAGTAAGCATGCTGAAGTTAATATAATTATAAAAAAAATAATCATTCCTAATGCAAATGGAATAGACACATCACTCACTCCTAGCATCCCTTCCCTAAAAGTATTAACAACGTAAAGCATTGGATTTGCCATAGAAATATTTCTCCAAATATCAGGAAGTATATTAATTGAATAGAAGACACCACCCAAATAAATTAAAGGTGTAAGAACAAAAGTAGGAATAATGGAAATATCATCAAAACTATCTGCAAAAATAGCATTGATAAAACCCATTAGCGAAAACAATATAGCTGTTAAAAATAGAACTGAAATTGTTAACAAGGGATTGACGATTGTAAAAGATGGATAGAAGAAAAGACTGACACAAAAAACTATACAGCCAATTAGCACGCCACGAGATACTCCACCCATAACAAAGCCAATCAATATCGCCCAATTTGGCATAGGAGATACGAGCAATTCTTCTATTGATTTTTGAAATTTAACTGAATAAAAGGAAGAAACAACGTTTGCGTATGAATTTGTGATTACGGACATCATAATTAGACCAGGTATCATAAACTGAATGTAATCAAGGCCATCCATGGTCCCAATTCTTGGGCCAATCAAGGATCCAAAAATTACAAAATATAAGGACATGGTTACTGCAGGCGGAACTAATGTTTGCACCCAAATTCTTAGATACCGCTTAATCTCTTTTCTAATAAGAGTAATTAAAGAAACTAAAATTTCATTTCCTCTTTTCATAATTAACTTTTATTAACCATTTCGATAAACATCTCTTCCAATCTATTTGATTTATTTCTCATAGATAGGACATTTATATCAAGAGCGGATAATTGCTCAAAAAGATGATTAATAGATTGATCTTTTTTTATTGATACGTTTAGAGTTGTGGAATCTTCAAGGGTTATGGGAAATTTAGAAATAGAAGGTGGTTGGTCGAGTGTCTTATCTATGTCTAAAACAAATCCTTGAACATCTAGCCGACTCAAAAGATCTTTCATGGAAGTGTTTTCAACTAACTCTCCATAATCGATAATGGCTATGTTTTTACATAATTGCTCAGCTTCTTCTAGGTAGTGAGTAGTTAAAATGATAGTAGTTCCTTTAGTATTAATCTCTTTTAAAAACTCCCACATCTCTCGTCTGAGCTCTATATCAACTCCTGCAGTGGGCTCATCGAGTATTAATAGTTTTGGTTCGTGGATTAATGCCTTTGCTATCATTAACCGTCGTTTAAATCCACCAGATAATGTCCGAGCTTGTTCATTGCGCTTTTCCCAGAGACCAAGACGTTTGAGAGTCGTCTCAGTTTTTAGCTTAGAATCTTTTAGAGAAATACCATAAAAGCCTGCTTGAGTTGTGACAATGTCAATAACTTTCTCAAAATTATTAAAGTTTATTTCTTGTGAAACCACTCCAAGCAAACGCTTTGCTTCAGGAAAATTTTCATCTGTATCAATACCAAAGATTTTTACTTTACCCGCTGTCTTAGTGACCAATGAAGCAATTATTCCAATTGTTGATGATTTCCCAGCTCCATTTGGTCCAAGTAACGCAAAAAAATCTCCTTCTTTTACTGATAGATTAATACCTTTTAGGGCAACTACATCAGAATCATATATTTTTTTAAGATCAGTAATCTCAAGAGCAAATTGATTCATGCGCCCTCTTCTTCAAATCCATCAACAAAAACTGCTAATAATAAACCTATAAGAAGGCCCACCCAGGCACTGTAAAAAGTAATGAAGAATGCTATGAGAAGAGCTGTTGCCATTTCAGAATTCTTGTTTGGAATTGCCATGGCAACATAAGCGCATGCAAAACCAGTTAAAATTAATGTCAAGGTTAAAGCCATTACCATTAATGGCTGCATGAGGGTGACGAAAGGCAGAGTAAAGTACAAAAATGGAATACCCATTAAATAATAAGAACCAATTCCATCAAAAATTGAAGGCATCTGTTTGCGCCCCTTCTTCCATTGCTCAGCTACAACAACATGAACGCCGGTCCATAAAGCTCCTTGTGTTGGAAAAAAAGGATTTACCAATGAAGCCAATAAATTTCTTATCCCAACTGAAAGATGTGAGCGATTAAGATCAATGGGTAACTTCTCATCATCTCTATGCTTTTGAGCATCTTTAAGAACCTCTGTTGCGGTAACCAAATCCCCAAAAAGAAGCATGTAACCAATTATCACAAGCGGCAATGCATCAATGTACATCTCTAATGTAGGTAATCCAATATAAAGTGGAGAGGTTTTCTCAATCAAGCTTATAATTGCTGGTATTTTGAAACCCCATTCAATATTAAAGGTTAACTCACCTAAAAAGAAAGCTACTAAACCAGCAACCAGAAATCCTGGTAATAGTCCCAACGAACCAATAACTTCAAAAAATTTATTCTTTGTAGCAATTCTTTTAAAAGGATTAGAAAAAGTAGTTATAACACATAGAACAATTGCTACTGTCATGGAAACAGGTTGCATAAGATAGGCATCAAAATCTTCAAAAAATACTTGATAAAATGCTGCTAAAGCTGCCCCTAAGATAATTCCAGCTTTTAATCCATTGGGTATTCTTTCAACCAATAATTTACCCCAACCAGTTAATCCAAGAATTAAAATTAAAGCAGTAAACTCAAAACACATTGCAGCCATAAACTGAAAGGCCTCTGGGTTATATCTACATACGCCATCAACACAAATATCTGAACCTTCAGTAGGAACTCCATAATAGCCAGCAGCAGCCAAAGCACCCATAACAATAGGAACTGCTGGTGTAACCCAACCAGGTGCCATGGGCTCTCCAAAAATTATAGGGCCAGCTGAAATAAAAGTTCCTGCAACCATGCTTAAAGCTACAGCCTCCTCAAAAGTTAAGCCTAGTTTCATAGCTAAAGGAGCAGCTGCAAAAGCTGTAGCACCAGAAATTACAAGACCTTGAAGAAATTCAGGGGCTCTAAATTTTATATGGATAAATGGAATTCTTAGGGTAAATGGTCCCCATTTAATTCCACTGCTTTGTGAAGTATTAATTGTAGTCATTTTGATAGTTCAGCCATACCCTCTTCTAGACCCTTTAAAGTTAATGGAAACATTCTGTTATCCACTAGTTCTCTAATAATACATAAAGAAGAAGTATAGTCCCAATGATCATCAGGCACAGGATTTAACCATGCCACCCTATCAAAATGATCGCATAGACGTCTGATAGTTGCGCCTCCAGGCTCTTCATTCCAATGTTCAATACTTCCCCCAGCATTAGTAATTTCATAAGGTGCCATGGTGGCATCGCCCACAAAAATTACTTTATAGTCAGCACTATATTTGTTAATAATATCTTGCACTAAAAATCTTTCTTGCGTTCTCCTTCTATTGTCTTCCCATACAGATTCATAAACACAATTATGAAAGTAGAAATATTTCAAATGCTTAAATTCTGTTTTAAGAGCTGAAAAGAGCTCTTCACAAAGTTTAATATATGGATCCATTGATCCCCCAACATCAAAAAAGATCAAAACCTTAACGTGATTTGTTCTTTCAGGAATCATATTAATATCTAAAATTCCTGCGTTTCTAGCCGTAGATTTAATGGTTCCATCCATGTCCAACTCATAATCTGTGCTTTGGCGTGCAAACTTTCTTAATCTCCTCAAAGCAACTTTGATATTTCTAGTTCCTATCTCAACAGAATCATCCAAATTTTGAAATTGTCTTTGCTCCCAAACTTTTACAGCCTTTTTATTTCCACCCTCTCCACCAACTCTTACTCCCTCAGGATTATTTCCATTATTCCCAAAGGGTGAAGTACCATTTGTGCCAATCCACTTATTTCCACCTTCATGTCTTTCTTTTTGCTCCTCAAGTCTTTTTTTAAATTCTTCAAGCAGCTTTTCTAAACCGCCTAGGGACTGAATTTTTTTTAACTCTTCAGGATCTAATTCTTTTTCGAAAGCTTTACGCAACCAGTCCTCTGGAATGAGCGCTTCAAAAATATCTTCTAACGTTTCAATACCTTTAAAATAAATTTCAAAAGCTCTATCAAACTTATCGTAATTTTTTTCATCTTTAACAAGAATTGTTCTTGAGAGGAAGTAAAAATCTTCCATATCAGCAAATGCAAGATTTTTTTCAAGCGCACCTAATAAATCAAGCAGTTCTCTTAAAGTGCAAGGAACTCCCGCAGATCGAACTGTATGAAAAAGATTAATTAGCATTTATTTTGCTTGCTCTCTCCTTGACATGAATGCGAGTCTTTCAAGAAGCTGCACATCTTGTTCGTTTTTTAGAAGCGCGCCGTAAAGGGGTGGAATTGCTTTTGATGTATCAGCATTTTTTAAGATTTCATCTGGGAGTTCGTCTGACATAAGCAATTTTAACCAATCGATTAATTCAGAGGTTGAAGGTTTTTTCTTCAATCCAGGAATTTTCCTAACATCAAAAAATAAATCTAAAGCGTCTTTGACCAGCGCCTTTTTTATTTTAGGGTAATGAACTTTAACAATACCTTCCATGGTTGGGCGATCTGGAAATTGAATATAATGAAAAAAACATCGTCTTAAAAATGCATCTGGAAGCTCTTTTTCATTGTTAGAAGTGATGATGATTAATGGTCTTTTTTTAGCTTTAATCGTCTCCCCAGTTTCATAGCAGTAGAATTCCATACGATCGAGTTCTTGCAATAAGTCGTTTGGAAATTCAATATCTGCCTTATCTATTTCATCAATAAGCAAAACTACTTGATTGTCTGATTCAAAAGCTTCCCACAGCTTTCCTTTTTTAATGTAATTTTTAATATCCTTGACTCTCTCATCTCCCAATTGAGAATCTCTGAGTCTTGTAACAGCATCATATTCATAAAGTCCTTGTGATGCTTTTGTAGTTGATTTTACATGCCATTCAATTAATTCCATTCCGAGCGATTCAGCAACCTCAATTGCCAACAATGTCTTACCAGTTCCTGGCTCCCCTTTAATAATTAGAGGTCTCTCTAATGCAATAGTTGCGTTAACTGCCATACTGAGATCTTCAGTTGACACATAATTTTTAGTACCAGTAAATTTCATTTGGTTTCCTTTTTTGATTATGAAGAAATTTTATCTTCTGATTTTAAGATTTTTGCAAGCTGTCTGCTAGTGGCAACTAGATTTCCGTCCATATCCCATATGTAGCAATCTTGCTCAAAATACCCATTGCTTATGTCTTTTGCAAGACCGTCAATGAATAATAGATTTGTCTGGGGAAGTTGCCGAATATTACAAGTAAGTGCAAGTGTAGGAATCCATCCTAAAGGGCCATATTTATTTTGAACAACAGGCGGCAAGATATCTGCTAGATAGGAAAGAACGGATGTATCAGCGACTCCACCTTCTAATTCTAAATATGCGGAACATCTAGCCTGGGCAGCGTCAGTGGAAATTTCTCTATCCCACCATGCATGATCTGGATGAACTGACATATTCAATTGCTGAATGAAAGATGGGGTTGATCCTGATTTAAAACTATCATAATTCATCACTTTAAAATCACTCTGTTTAACTGAATGAATTATTTCAGGTAATGGGGTTTCAAGACCAGAATAACCTTTCATGTATTGAAAATCAGAACATAAAGAAGAATACAAGCATGTTATTTTTTTATTCTGAATTAATTTAACTTGACCCATTGATGACCCTCTTGAAGTTCTAAATACTTCGACATGCAACTCAGCAGGTTCGGGTTCGGTTCTATCTAGATAATATACATTAGAATTAATTGCACTCGGATGAGGGAGCACTTGCGCCATAGCTTTGTTCATTAGCGCTAAGAGATATCCTCCATGAGGAGTATTGCCAACAAAATATCTTGAATCAGGCGTAAAAGAAAAAACAGTATCTGAAATTGTCGTTAGATCTAAAGCTGCTTGAAATTGTTCAAATTGGTTCATATTGATAGATAATTACATCATTATTGTAATAGATAGAAATGAAAAATGGCTGGATTTATAGACATTGCTTGTAATTTTACTCATGAGTCTTTTAAACATAATTTAGAAGAAGTTATAAAAAATGCAGAGCAAGCAGGCGTAGAAAAGTTTGTATTACTTTGTGCGAGTTTGGCTGACCTTGATCCTATTAAGCTGATTCAAAAAAATACTCCAGATAAATACTTTGTATCTGCAGGCATTCACCCTCATCATGCATCAGAAACAGTTGAAATTAATTACGATGGACTGCTAAGTAAACTTCAATCAATTAATCCTCACGCCATTGGCGAGACTGGATTAGATTACTTTAGGAATATATCCCCGCCTGATATTCAGAAAGAATCTTTTAGAATGCACATTGAAATTGCAAAAGAACTTAATCTCCCTCTCTATCTTCATCAAAGAGACGCACATAATGATTTTATTCGCATAATAAGAGAAAACAGAAAAAACTTTCCAAAATTTGTAGTTCACTGCTTTACTGGAACTCAAAAAGAATTAGATGAATACCTCGACCTAGGCGCTTATATTGGACTTACAGGATGGATCTGTGATGCAAAAAGAAATTTTGATTTGCGTCAATCAATTAAAAATATACCCATTGAAAAAATGATGATAGAGACCGACTCTCCTTACCTGATTCCAAAAAACTTACTAAACAAGCCTAAAAAAAACATCAATGAACCAAAATATTTACCCCATATAGCAAATGAAATATGTGAGCTTACAGGATATGAATTGGAAGAACTGAAATTAGCAACAAGCAATAATGCAATTAATTTCTTTAGTTAAAACAAGATCTGTCTAAATCAAACTTAATGCAGATTTCATCATTGTTTTCACCTGCTTTAACCGAGGAATGTTTGATGTAAGGGGCTGTATCTGAAAACCTTGGTGCGGGGGCAGGTTGTATAACCCCATCAACTTCAACAAATGAATTCCTGGCTTTCATATGATGATGCTCTGGAGCCTCAGATAAATTTAAAACTGGAGCAACGCATGCATCAGAGCCATCAAAAATATCTGCCCATTCATCACGAGTTTTTTCTTTTATTTTTTTTCTAATAATAGATTTTAGTTCTGGCCACAATTTTTTATTATGCTGATCTTGAAATTTGCTGTCTGAGATTTCTAATTTCTCTAACAACACTGAATAAAATTGAGGTTCTATTGAGCCAACCGCAAGAAACTTTTTATCAGCACATTCATAAGTATCATAGAAATGTGCTGCTCCATCTAATAGATTAGACTCCCTCTCATCTATCCAAAAACCGGAGGCTTTAAAAGCATAAAACATTGACATAAGAACAGAGGCCCCATCAACCATTGCAGCATCAACAACCTGGCCTTTTCCACCTTGTTTGATATTCAGTAATGCGGAAACAATTCCGAGGGCAAGAAACATGCCACCACCACCAAAATCTCCCACGAGGTTTAATGGAGGTGGCGGTGTTTGACCCTTTCTACCCATTGCTTCAAGTGCACCAGTTAATGCAATGTAATTGATGTCATGGCCAGCAGTTTTAGCAAAAGGTCCATCTTGTCCCCATCCAGTCATCCTGCCATAAACTAGATTTGGATGAATCTTCAGGCATTCATCAGGACCTAGTCCCAGGCGCTCCATTACACCAGGTCTAAACCCTTCAATTAATCCATCAACATTTTTAATAAGCTTTTTAATTTCATTAATAGTTAGTGGATTTTTTAAATCTGCAGATAGTGATAATTTTGACCTATGTTGAAAATCTATTGTGTTTCCACGTCCATGTTGGGATGATCTGTCAATCCTGATAACTTCAGCCCCTAAATCAGCCAAGATCATTCCGCAAAATGGTCCTGGACCAATGCCAGCAAATTCTACAAGTTTTATTCCACTTAAAGGTCCTGCCATCTATGACTCCTGGCTTGAAAAAGCATTAAAGAGATTTAAAAGAAATGGTAACAAAGTTAAAGATGCAAAAAAAGAAATCATAAGTGCAAAGGCTGTAAACAAACCAAATAAAACTGTGGGTGTAAAACTTGAAAGAGCAAAGATAGAAAACCCAGCAGCTATTGTTGTCGCTGTATAAAAAACCGCTCTGCCCACTGAGTCATGAGAGTTTAAGATCCTTTGATCATTTGTAAGATCTTTATTATTAACCTCTGTTTTATATCTATAAAGATAATGGATAGTGTTATCTACGGCCATTCCAACGCTAATAGCAGCAACGGTAATTGTCATAATATCTAAGGGAATACTTAGCACACCCAACAAACCCAAAACAGAACCTGCAGTTATTAAATTTGGTGCCAGTGCAATTAAAGTGATTTTTACTGATCTGAAGAGCAACAAGATCATCAACCCAATAACAGCAAAAACCAGACCAAGAGATTTAATTTGTGATGAAAATAATGATTGAAGCATATTGTTATACAAAACAGCTAAACCTGTTACTTGAAATTGCTCTTCATCTAAATCAAATTTATTGACTAGATCAAAGTTAATTTTTTTAAGTAATTCTTTTCTATTTAATGTTTGAGCAGATTCAAGGACTCTTGCAGAAATTCTTACTATTGAATCATCTTGATTAATATATGAATAGAGTAAAGTTTCTTTGATATCCTCGGGCAAGACAGAACGAAGCAATGCTAACTCTAAATCATTTAAATCATTATCATCATTAATCATTCTAGCTAATTTGATACCACTCGCTACACTTAAAACTTTTCCCATTTCTGGAATCTCATCTAAATAGTCATGAATCTCTTCAAGCTTAGATAGGGATGTTGCATTCCACCAGTAGCCAGATGCCTCGCTTGAATCATCCTCAAATAAGTCATCTTCAAATAAGTCATCACCATCAAAATCTAGCTCATCAAATATTTCATCAGATGGCTGATCAATCAAGATGTCTAATGTTGCAGTTCCTCCTAATTCCTTATCAAGCAATAACATCCCCTGATATATCTCAGTCTCAGGAGAAAAATAATCTATGAATCTATTTTCAACTTCAAGTTTTGAAATTCCATAAATTAAAGAGATTGCTAATAAAAGAAAAAAAACAGCAATCTGTTTTCCCTGTTTTAAGACCAACAAGCCTAACCTTGAAGGTATTTTATTAATAAGCTCTAATGAATGGGTGCTAGGAGATTTAATTGCTAACTTCATTGCGCTTGGTAAAAAGGTAAAAGTAAAAATAAACGCAAAAATCATTCCTACTGACATCATCTTCCCAAATTCTATAACGGGCTTAATATCGCTCATTACCAATGAAAGAAAAGCTATGGCGGTAGTTATTGCAGCGAACAGGCAAGGTCTAACCATCTGATTTAAGGTTTTATAAATAGCGTCGTCAACCGATTCAGAATTACAAGAAACTTCGGTGAATCTTACTAAAACATGTACAGTCAATGAAATAGTTAAAATAAGCAAAAGAGCAATGAAATTAGAAGAAATAACACTTATTTTCCAATCCATTAATCCAAGAACGCTAGCTGTAAAAGCAGTTGTAATAAAAGCATTACCCAATGGCAGTAGAACAAACCAAAGATTTTGAAAAAACAGATAGAGCATCAAACAAAAAACTATGGCAACGCCAATACCGAAGATCAATAAATCTGATTTAATAAAACTCATCATATCAGCAGCAATCATTGATGCCCCACCTAAAAATAAAGCTCCATCATTGCTGTGTTGTGCAAGAAGAAGTCTAATTTCAGATATCAAATGCGCGCGTTGTTTCGCCTCATTATCATTTAATTGAGAGATTTGCTTATTAATATTATTAAGTTCATTTTTTTGATTTAAAGAAAGATTGGTAAAATCAAGCAATTCATACCTCTTGTTAATCAATTTTCTGTATAAAGGATTTTCTGCAAGAGTAACCTGCATTGCAGTTGTGTCTCCCGATGGACTAATAATAAGCTCTGAGTAGACTGGATTGTTTATGATTTCTTCTTTAGCAGCGGCAAAATCAATATCTTCAGTTTCAAGTGTTTTAAGATTATCCATTAAATCAGCAAGGGGAACTTTTGGTTGAAAAAATATTGGAGCATCGAGAATTGTTAGAACAGATTGAACACCTGGCAATTTTTCCAATTGAGTGTTTAAACTTTTAATCGTTGTTAAGGATTGAGGTGAGAATAATTCAAATTTTGGGGTAAAGGTAATAATTAAAAAATCAGAGTTTCCAAATATTTCACCAGTCTCTCTATAGACTTTAAAAGCCTCATCCCCTTCTATCACCAATGCATCAGAGGAAGCATCGAGTTTAAAGTTCTTAAGACCAGTACCTGCTGAAAGAAAAACAGCAATTATAAAAGCCATCACAAAAACTGGCTTCTTTAGAATAAATTGAAAAAGTTGATGCATAGATACAATTATTTTTTAGAGCACTCGGGTGATGAAAGTATAACTGGATTATTATTATATTCTTCAATAGTAAAGGCTTGGATAGATAATGCATGAATTTTCTTCATAGTCTCAACTAAAATTTGATAAATAAGTTGATGCCTTTTCACTTTGGTCATTTCAATGAAATTATCTGACACAATTACTAGTTTAAAATGGGTTTCAGAGTTTGCAGGCACATTGTGCATTACACTCTCATTCTCAAGGAACATTTTTTCAACATCCAATCGAGCATTCAGACTTTCGATGATACTGTCATAACAGCTCATTTTGACTCCATTGTTAAAAGATATTCTTTGTTAGCTTTTCCAAGCGCAAATTCTCCAATCGATCCATCTTGCTTAATAACTCTATGACATGGAATAAGAAGAGGTATGGGATTTAATTTACAAGCTGTGCCAACTGCTCTTGCTGCTCCCGGTATACCAATCTTAGACGCTAATGATGAATAAGATTCTGTGTGACCTTTTGGGATCTTTGCTAATGCTTTCCACACGCTTAACTGAAATGGTGTTCCCTGTAGATAATATTTAGGAAAATTCTTTAACTCACTGTTACTAAAAAACTTATCAACTATCTTCTGAAGAGTTAGGTCAGGAGGATAAGATGAGCTTCGTTTATTCACATAAACTAATTTTGCTAATAAAGAATTAACATAAAATGAATTGAATGCTCCTATTGGAGTAATTAAGGACTTAATTTCCATAAACAGATTTTAACATTGGCAGATGTCTCAAATTAATAAAAAACAAAAAAAGAGAGAGCTAATCTCTTTTTTAATCGAAAATGTATCTAAAAAAGGTTAACTGGTGCGGCATCCGAGATTCGAACTCGGACCATCTGCTTGGAAGGCAGATATACTAGCCATTATACTAATGCCGCTACGCGAAGAAATCGTATATTACACCATCTTTTAACTAATCTTAAGCGAATTAAATGCTCTTTTAGATTTTCATAAACATTTTCATCGAATTGGTTTAAGATTAACCATGATATTTGATTTTTCTCATCTAAAAAAAACTAAAGTCAATTACCTTTCTCATGGATTAAGAGTTTTAAAAGTATCAATTGTTCTTATTGCGCTCGGGATTATAGGAGTCATTCACGGCCTTTTTCCTTTTGCTTTTGTGAAAACCGTCAGCAATGGGGTTAAAAAAATTGCTGATGATATTTCGCACTTTTAAATTACAAAACTTTATATTGACGAAAAGTTTTAGATGACTGACAAGTGGATTGTTCAAGTAAAAATTCTTGAATCTCCTTGCTGATCTGTAAAGCTTGCCAAGATTCAACAAAATCTTTTCTAGATTCAAGAGATGAAAATATATTCGTCCATTGAAAATTGATGTTTGATCCATCTTCTTCAGAATAAACTATCTCTACAGGTGAATTATTTTTAACTAATGCATCGGAAAACTGCTCAATAACCAATTTCATTGTTGCGTAACTGAATCCATCTTTATATTCACAATGTAATACCTCTGAAATTACAGGAAAATTATTAATAACTTTTTTTGTAAGCCGAAAAGAATTCTTAACAGTTTTAGAATTATCACAAGTCGCAATATCATCAAAACTTAAAGATGTGAGAGTAAGTAAAAATCTATCCAAATCAGTGACTTCATCATATTTTAACAAAAGGTTAAAGAATTGAGTTTCTATATTATCCTCAGAGACTGGGAATAGAAAATATAATTCCTCGGCATCTCCCCCCTCCATTTCTAAATAGCTATCAACAAATTTTGGTATAAACCTTTCAACAGAATTTAGGGTTTTATCTTTAGCCATCTTGCAATTAAATAATGATTCTTTGAATGAATATTCTGGTTTAATAAAATTACTTAATGCTATATTTGAGTTTTTAGAGTCTCCCTCGCAACCTAAAAGAAGAATAACGACAATCAATTTAATAAAGGGTTTCAATTTAGATCTAAAAAATTCAATTAATGAGATAATAATATTATGAAAAATTATATATGCATACCTCTCATCTCTCTTTGTCTCTTATCTATAACCCCAGAAAAAGTGTACGCATATAAATACGGCCTTGGCTCATGCCTAGACCAAGATCGAGAACAAAGTATTTGGTCTGCCATTAAAAAAGAGAATGTAGACGGTTTTATATTTCTTGGAGATAACGTTTATGGAGATATTCCAAGCGGCAAGCTATCAAAGATGAAAAAAGCATATCAAACTCAAAAACACCGACTGCCAGGATGGCTTATGAATGACAAAGATATATTAGCAATATGGGACGATCATGATTTTGGTATAAATGATGGGGGTGGAGATTACCCTTTTAAACAAGAATCTGAAAAAATGTTTCTTGATTTTTGGAAAATTCATAATTCAGATCCCAGAAGAAAAAGAGATGGCATTTATTTTAAACAAACCAAAAAAATCGAGGAAGTCGAGATTGATATAATTGGTCTAGATACTAGGTACTTCAGATCTAAACTAAAAGGTAAAAAAAATGCTTATCAACCAAACAATGATTCTTCAGCAACTATTCTTGGTCAAGATCAATGGGCTTGGCTTAAATCTTCAATTTTCAATTCAAGTGCAAAGATTATTGTCATACTCTCCTCTATTCAAATTTTAGCAACTGATCATCCCTATGAAAAATGGGATAATTTTCCTCAAGAGCGGAAAAAATTGCTTAAATTGATGGCTATTGCTGCAAAAGATAAAACAATTATTGCCGTCACCGGTGACAGACATAAATCAGGCATTTATCAAAATCAGGATTTTGTTGAAATAACAGCTTCGTCCCTTAATAGACCAGCATCTAGAGGCAAAGAAACTGATCCATTGCTGGTTGGTAATACATATCGAGAAAAAAATTATGGAGTTCTAAATATTGAACCAAGTAAAAATAAAATTACTGTGTCAATTCATAATAAAAATGGGCAAAAGCTTAATTCAAAAATAATTAACATCCATTGATAAAGATAGTATTGTTAAATATTAACAAACATATAGAAATAAAATTATGAAAAAAATTTCTTTATTCCTTGCTCTTTTAGCTCCGGGTATTATTTACGCTGACATTCTTTTGCATGTTGGCAACTTGATAGATACAGATAGCGGAGATATAAGCAAAGCTGTAACCATTAGAATTAAAGGCAATAAAATATCTGAGATTACAAAGGGTTATGCGATTCCAGAAAAAGGCGATGAAGCTGTTAATTTAAAGCAATCATATGTTTTACCGGGATTTATGGATATGCATGTTCATCTAGCTCAAGAATATGTTCCAAAAGCAGAAAGAGAGTCAAAGATTGAACCTGAATATAGAGCAATATTTGCTGCTAATGCTGCATCAAAAACATTGATGGCTGGATTTACATCGGTTAGAAACCTTGGTGATGGAGGCATGGAGACCATCTCGTTAAGAGAAGCAATTAAGCAAGGTTTGGCAATAGGTCCACGAATCTTTACATCAGGCAAAACAATAGCTACAACTGGTGGTCATGGAGACCCAACAAACGGAATACCAAAAGACAACTATGCACCCCCTACTCCTGAAGAAGGGGTTATTGATAGTCCAGCAGAAGCCATAAAAGCGGTAAGGCAAAGATATAAAGATGGAACAGATGGCATAAAAATTACTGCTACTGGAGGTGTTTTAAGCGTTGCAAAATCAGGAGAAAACCCTCAATTTACTGACGCGGAATTGCTTGCTATTGTAAGTACTGCCAATGATTACGGGCTATGGACTGCCGCTCATGCTCATGGCAAGGAAGGGATGAAAAGAGCAGTTATAGCAGGCATCAATTCAATAGAGCATGGCACATACATGGATCAGGAGGTTATGGAGTTGATGAAAGCAAGAGGAACCTACTATGTTCCTACCATTATGGCTGGTGATTGGGTCGCTGAAAAAGCTAAGATTCCTAATTTTTTTCCAGCTCTTGTAAAACCTAAAGCAGAAAAAATTGGCCCTCAGATTCAATCAACCTTTACTGCAGCATATAAAGCTGGCGTAAAAATAGCTTTTGGTACTGATTCAGGTGTTTCCGCTCATGGAGATAATTGGCAAGAATTTATTCTTATGACAGAGGCTGGGATGACAAATAAAGATGCTTTAAAAAGCGCAACGGTAGAAACAGCAAAACTACTTAGAGTGGAAGATAAGTTAGGCCAAATAAAACCTGGCATGCTTGCTGACATTATCGCTGTTCAAAAAAATCCTATTGATGATATATCAACCGTTAAGAATATAAGTTTTGTGATGAAAGATGGGATCATCTATAAGCAAAATTCTTGAAAATGATTAAAAAACCTAAGATTATTATCTTGTGAGCTGGAATGAACGGAATTGCCTTTGCGCTAGGCCTTCATAATAATTTTGATATACACATATAAATGAATTAGGAAAATATTTAATTGAGATAATGGTATGAAACAAATTGGATTAATCTTTCCAGACGAATTATCAACAAATAATAAAGTTCTCTCTACTATCGATAAGTCAGATGCATTATTGATGTATGAGCCTTGTGATACTTTTTATCAACTCAAACATCACAAACATAAGCTTGTTTTACTAATAGCAGCCTTAAGACATTGGAAAAAAGCTTTAGAAAAAGATTTTAAAAATATTATCCATGTAAAAATTACTAAAGATAGAAATGCAGATCTAATGTATGAGCTAGAAACTCTTCATAAAAAAATTGCTTTTAATATACTGCATGTAACACAGCCCAGTGATCATGGAATATTAACTCAACTCATGTTCTTTGGATCCAAGCACAATGTTGAATTAAAAATTCATCAAGATACAAAATTTATTGACTCAGTTGAAGGTTTTTCTGAATGGTCTAAAGATAAAAAATCTCTTGTACAAGAATACTATTATCGATGGTTAAGAAAAAAATACAGCCTTCTTATGGAGGGGAATAAACCTTTAGGCGGCAAATGGAACTTTGATAAAGAAAATCAAAAGAGTATCTCAAAATTAATAGAACTGCCAAAGCCAAGAAAAAAACTTAAATCAGATGAGTTAACAATATCAACGATGGTTGATGTAGAAAATTGCTTTCCAAACTCAATCGGAAATTTAGAAAACTTTAATTGGGCCGTAACTCATTCTGAGGCAAGAGAGCAATTAAATAATTTTTTAAAAAATTATTTTAAGTCCTTCGGGGACTTTCAGGATGCAATAGATAAAGATAATCCAACTTTATTTCACTCTCTTCTATCTCCATACATAAATTCTGGTTTGCTTGATCCCATGGAGTGTATTGTTGATGCTATAAGCTATTTTAATAATGCGGAGCATGAGATTCCAATCAATGCTTTAGAAGGTTTTGTTAGACAAATTTTAGGATGGAGAGAATTTATTAGAGGGATCTATTGGGAAAATATGCCTCAGTATAAAGAAATGAATTTTTGGTCACATAACAATAGCCTTAATCAAAATTGGTATTCAGGAGACACTGGGATCCCTTTGCTCGATGATGCAATTAAAGAGTCAGTGAGTACTGGATACACTCATCATATTAATAGACTGATGATCATTTCTAATTTAATGAATCTATCCAATATTAAGCCAAATGATATTTATAGATGGTTTATGGAAATGTATGTTGACTCTGCAGACTGGGTGATGGTCCCAAATGTATTTGGAATGGGTACTTATGCTGACGGAGGAATATTCTCTACAAAACCCTACATCTGTGGATCGAGTTACATGCTCAGAATGTCAAATTATAAAAAAGGAACATGGTGCGATGCTGTAGATGGCCTCTATTGGAAATTTATAGAACAGCATAGAGATTTTTTTGCAAATAATCCTAGGCTAGGATTAATGCTGAAGTCGCTTGATAAGATGAATGAAGATAGAAAAATCAAAATATATAAAGCAGCCGATGAGTTTATTGAGAAAAATACCGTCTAAAGATCTTCTAGCAAAAACTCAGATGCGGCTAGACTCATGCCAGCGTTATCGTGAGCAATACCGGGAACGGTCTGATATCTCCATCGAAATGGAAGATTCTTTTCTACTCCAAGGTTTATCAAAGCGTTAAAGAAATTTGTTCCTCTTTCAAATCGATGTTTACCCTGTTTTTTTGCTTTTCGCATAGAGGGCAAGGAATGATGCTTAGGATCATTATCAGCATCTCCTAGAAATACTCCACCCTTCAACCTGAGAAACCACTCAAGCCTTTCATTTGAAACATTCATATTTTTGATGCCAAAGGGATAAGAGGTTTGATCATCTACAAAGGTATAAAAACCAGCATTTGCCATTGCAGCTTTTTCAATTCTTGACTCATCGCTTAATAAAAGATATCTATGAACAAATTGAGACCCTCCAGAATGACCATAAAGCCTGAAAGTTGAAGTTGAGAGTTTTAATTTAGCTTTAAAATAATCAAAGAGGAGTCCTAGGGAGTCTGTTAAATAAAGTGATTGATCTTTTAATAGCTTGCCTCTCTCAGTACCCATCATCAAATATACATATTCAGGGTAAGATTCTTTTGAAAATTCTGGTGCTATGAGCACAACATTTCTATTTTTAGCTAATGGGAGCCAATCATTTAGATATTTCTCCGCGGTTCTTGAAGCTCCATGCATAATAAAAATAATTTTTGTATTCTCATCTATCGACTCTGGTATTGAATAGTAAATTTGTGAATCTGGTTTAACCCAATAAGAAAAAGTTGTTTCTTCTATTTGTCTAGCAAGAAGATTTAAGCTTATAAAAAAGAAAGAAAGTAGAATAAGCTTCTTCATTAATGTTGATGAGTGTTTGACAATTCTGGAGCCTTGCATTTTCCTCGCTCCCAGTCTCCAGGCTTGCAATCATAAATAATTCTTCCGTGGTCTTTAATTAAATAATCTAGCACCTGATGAGCATGCGCGCCGAAACCTAGAGATGCATCTTCTTGGAGATCTTCAATGGGGATGGTGTAGCTTGTCCAATCCTTTGGAGCCCTCCATCCAGGAGGTGGAACTAATTGAGCTCTTATCCCTGAAATGGGATGAAGCGCTCTCCACTCTCTGATCTTATTAGCCATTATTTCAACTAATTTTGGATATTCTTCTGCAAGATTATTATATTCGTTAGGGTCAGCACTGATATCAAATAATTTATTTTCTACATTTATGTCTAATAAAGAACTTGTTATAACTTGAACCAGTTTCCACTTATCATTAAAAACTGTTGTGTGAAATTCTCCGTAATTTGGAGTCTCAGAGGCAAAATAAACTTCTTTATCGAGCTTAACTTTTTTTCCATCCTTTATAGCTGGCCACATATCTCTTCCCCAAATTTCTTTTGTATTTAACATAGGAACTCCTGAGGCACTTGCAAGAGTCGGAAAAACATCCATTATGGTCATTATTGATTCAAAGTTTTTTCCAGCTTCCAGCTTGCCTTTCCACTTCATTGCAGCTATCACCCTGATTCCTCCCTCATATGTATCACCCTTACCTCCTCGCAGTGGGAAGTTATCAGCACCACCTCCAGCATATGCAGCTCCACCATTATCACTGCTAAACAATATTATTGTCTCTTCTTCAATACCTTCATTAGCTAAAGTGTCTAAAACTTTACCTATCGCTTGATCTAATCCATCTACAACAGCAGCATAAATAGGTCTTGCGCTAGGAAGAAAGCCACTCAATGTTCTTGTACGATCAATTGCAACGCTTCTTGTAAGCTCTCTAGTATCCTCTAAATTTTTATATTTTTGAACTAGATCCTCTGGGGCCTCTAAGGGAGTATGAGGAGCAATAAATGGCATGTACAGAAAAAAAGGTTTCTCTTTATCTCTTACTTTAATCCATCTAGAAGCTTCATCTGCCAAAAGAAACGTTTCATAACCTTCATCTGAAATAGTTTCACCATTTCGCTGAAAATCAATGCCGCCTTGATTTGCAAATGGAGGAAAGTATCCTACTTCTGTATGCATGTGACCATAAAAATTATCAAAACCTCTAGCATTGGGATGGAATATTTCTTGAGAATGGCCTAAGTGCCATTTCCCCACCATGGCAGTTTGATACCCAGCTGCTTTGAATGATTCTGGCATAAAGTGCTCATCTGGATGGACACCGTTATTCATCCAAGGCATAACTACAGAGTAAGAAATTCCTAACCTCAATGGATCTCGCCCTGTCATCAAAGCTGCTCTTGTTGGACTACATATTGGCGTTGTATAGAATCTATTTAATGTTAGACCTTCAGAAAATATGGAATCAATTGCTGGAGTATCAATGGGAGCACCTCTTAATGAAATATCAGCCCAGCCCAAGTCATCAACTAAAAATATAATTACATTCGGTCTTTTCTCTTGCGCGTTAACAATGTTGCAAAAAGCCAATAATCCAATAAAAAATAATTTAAAAGTCATATTCATCTGCATTAAAGTTATTTGTCCAATTCCAGTATTCTACCAATCTCCATGGGGATGTGGTGACAACCTTTCCTTTGGAATTTTGATACCAACTGGAAACCCTTTCATCCTGCCAAACCATCTTCTCATGCCTACAATCAAATCTATCTTGATACTCCTTTTCTACCTCAGATTTTACCTTGATAACTGTATGGTCATTGTTCAGCATGTATTCAATTGCAGAACAAATATAATTAATTTGGCATTCTGAATTGAAAATGATGCTGCCTGCATGAGCTAAATTAGTTCCTGGTCCATACATAGCAAAAAAGTTTGGTAGAGATGAAAAAGTAATTCCTAAATAGGATTGCGGTGAATCCTTGTAAATACTTCTAAAATTACCTAAACCACCATCAATATTAATAGGGTAAAAAAAATCTTGCGCTTTAAAGCCTGTAGCAAAGATAACTGTATCAAACTCAAGCTCCTGTTGAGAGCTAACGATTCCTTTTGCATGCATCTCCTCGACTCCCTCTGAGAGCAAAGTAACATTTGGAAGATGAAGTGCCTCCAACCATGCACCATTATCTTGTAACATTCGCTTTCCAAATGGAGGATAAGTTGGAATCACTTTATCGATAAGTGATTTGTCAGAAATTTGAGACAACATTGCAGCTGTAAAGAGTTCCCTCATTTCATCGTTTTGTTGATTAATAGAATTGCCATTGGCTTTCCAAGATGGGTCAATAAACAATGAATCAAGCAATTGATCTGAGCCAGGATAAAAAAGCAAAAATCTATACCATCGTGAATAAAAAGGTAAATTTTCTAATAACCATTTTTTTGCTTCATCAACCTGTTCATGATATTTAGGATTTGGAAACATCCATGGAGGAGATCGCTGAAAAATAGTTAGCTCTTCGCAAGATTTTGCAATACTAGGAACTATCTGAAAAGCACTTGCACCACTGCCAACAACAGCAACTTTTTTCTTAGTAATAACATCGGAATCAGGCCATCTTGAAGAATGAAACATATTACCTGAAAATTTATCTAAGTCTTTAATATTAGGAATTTTTGGCTGATTGAGCTGGCCAACACAAGAAATCACAATGCTTATCATTTCCTTGTTTGTTTTGCCATTACATATCGAATCCACTTCCCATGCTTGAATTGAATTATCAAACTTCATATCAGTGACCTGGGTTTCAAAGTGTGCAGTTCTTTGTATATCATATTTATGGAAGCATTTTTTAAAGTAATTGAGCAATTCTGGCTGTTGAGAAAAGTACTCTGACCACTGATGGTTTTCTTCAAATGAATATGAGTAAAAATGATTTGCTATATCAACTCGAGATCCTGGATATTGGTTTTCATACCAAGTTCCACCTAGATCAATATTTTTTTCATAAATTTTAAACTTAATACCCCGCTCAGCTAATTTAATTGCAGCAAGAATTCCAGACATTCCTGCACCAATAATTAATACCTCTAGACTCGAGTTTGCTGGCCTGAAGCCTGAATTTGAATCATGTGATGTAATGTTTAAATCGCTCAGCATCATGGGAATGTAATCAGAAGAAACGCTTTCTCCCACGATGAAATTCATCATTTTGTGAAGCTCTTTGTTAGTTGGTAAATATATATCATCATTCCCACAGTTAGAATAAAACTTATCTATCACTTTGACGGCTATTTTTTTAATTCTCTGCTTATCTTCGCTGGACAGGAATCCTTGTGTTTCTCCTAGGACAGCTTGATTGGGCCTAGGTAATTTATCTAATATTGAAATATCTCCTGTAAAATGAACCAATAATGCTGCGACAACAGGAAAACTGGCTGAGTCTAATGCCCTTTCTAGAGTTTGCTTGCTAATATTCACATTAATTTAATTATGCACTCAAAAACATTAAGATTTATAGCGAAAATTTAAAATGTCTCAGTATTTAGAAATTATCAAAAAAGTTCACTCCTCCCCATATAGATTTGTTTTAGTATCAAGTGGGGGTGGAACAAACGCCATATCAGAAATCTTGAAAGTTCCTGGAGCAAGCACATCAGTTTTAGAGGCATATGTTCCCTATGCTAAAGAATCTTTAGATCATTATTTACTGAAGCAGCCAGATCATTATTGCAGTCTAGATACAACTTTAAGCATGGCAGCAAAAGCTTATAGTGCCGCAAAAAAAATTGATCCCAATACAAATCCAAAAAATTTACTAGGTATTGCAGTCACAGCTTCGCTAGCTACAAATTATTCAAAGAAAGGAGAGCATAAATTTTTTATTGCCATTCAAACTTATAAATACTCCTCTAGCTTTTCTTACTCATTCGTAAAAGGTGAGCTAACCCGAGAAGAAGAAGAGCAAATTGTAACTGATCACATCATCAATGCTATTGCACAATCATGCGAAGTTCAAAACAAGATAATCAGTGAAAACTCTTCACTTGTAATAAAGACTGTTGAAGCCCAAAAAAATTGGGTTAAATTAGTTGATAATAAAATCGATTTCGTCTCTTCTTCAAATAACATACCTGAGCTAATTTTTCCCGGATCATTTAACCCCTTTCATTCAGGACACCAGTCTATGAGTGAGTTAGCTGAGAAAAAAACTGGATTAGGTCTAGCATATGAAATATGTATTCAGAATGCTGACAAACCCCCCCTTTCATATCATGAAATTGAAAAAACCCTTAATCAATTCGATTATGGGCATGAGTGGGTATTAACCAAAGCAGGGAAATTTACTGATAAAGCAGAGTTGTTTCCAAACTCAGTTTTTATTATAGGTGCAGATACATTAACAAGAATTTTAGATGAAAAATTCTACCTAAATCGTCAAGACATGCTCAATCAACTAGATTTATTTAACAGTCATAATATTAATTTCTTGGTGTTTGGTCGAAAAATTAAGAATAGTTTTATTAGTCTTGAGTCTGTCTCAATACCTGAGCATATAGCTAAACGATTTTCCGGATTTGGTGAGGAAATCTTTAGGGATGATATTTCTTCAACATTGATTCGAAAAGAAGAAAACTAAAAATTATAAAAATCGGTATACTGTTTTTTAATCTGCTTATATAAAACTGGGGGGGGTTTTATGAAAGGGTTTTTACCAAAAAAAGCACCGGCTAAATCATTTTCAATTGAATCTGAATCTTGTTCAAGAATAGAAGAAATTTGCAATAACCTTCCAAAATTATTGTTAACTGGAAAAGTTCAACAAACTATCAATAAGCTTTCTAAGAAAGATTTATCTATAAAACAATTATTGGTGAATCAAATGGGGCAAGATTTAAAACTTGCCATGTCACAATTGAGTTTTATTGCTCATGCCTACATCTGGGGTGATATAAAACCTCATGGGACTCTACCAGAAGCACTTGCAACACCTTGGGTTGAAGCATCCAAACATCAAGGCAGGCCCCCAATATTAAGCTACGCAAGTTACTGTTTAGATAACTGGTTTTTAATAAATAAAGATGAAGAAATATCTTTAGAGAATGTTTGTTTAATAAATAACTTTTTAGGCGGGGTTGATGAAGATTGGTTCGTAACAATTCATGTATGTATAGAGGATGCGGCATCAGAAGCTATAGAAGCTTGCAAAAAAATATCTCAATGCGATGAAAATTCATCTGAAAAAGAAATATTAAAATTATTAGAGCAGATATCGAAATCAATGCAAAAAGTAAATTCTATTTTTGCAAGAATGCCTGAGAAATGTGATCCTTATATTTATTATCATCGTGTGCGTCCATTTATTTTTGGTACAAAAGATAATCCAGATCTTAAAAAAGGTCTTGTATATGAAGGACAATTTGATAATAAGCCTCAATTTTTTAGAGGAGAAACAGGCGCACAAAGCAGCATCATTCCATCTTTGGATGGAGCCTTGCAAATCTCACATACAAAAGATCATTTACGTCATTACTTAAATGAGATGAGGGATTACATGCCGCCAAAGCATAGAAATTTTATTTCTGAACTTGAAAGTACTTCGCAAGTTAAAAAACTTTTAGAAGGCTCAAGAAAACTTACAGATAAATACAATGATTGTCTTGAGGAAATAAGGGCATTTAGAGCAATGCATCTTGAATATGCTGGAACCTACATTCACAAACAATCTCAAATTAAAAATCCGTTTGGTAGGGGTGGCTCTACTATAACTGGAACAGGCGGAACCCCATTTATGTCATACTTAAAAAAGCATCGGGATGAAACCGAAGAGCAAAAAAAGTAGAAGAATTATTTACTGTGAGGCGGCAACTTTGCTTCAACAAACCATTCATGGACTTGCTTAGCGGGATTAAACTTTTTTAATCTCAATTTTTGATTTTCAATTACTAGCTTCTTTGTCTTAACAGCCATGTAATGATAAGTATGACTATCTCTTGATTCGCCTTCTGGAATCAGATAAACCTTAGTTTGTTTTTTTTTACTATCTGCCATGATGGTGGTGATTATACCGAAATCATAACAATTTCCTATTAAATAATTTAAAAATATTACTTAAATTTTTAGCTATACATTACATATTTACACTAAAATAACCGCTCAAAAAATATGTTTCATAAAATTACATTCTTGAAAAGATTAGTTACGGTTTTTATCTATACTTTTTCATTTCATCTAATGAGTGAGGGTATATCCCTTGATGGTGTTATCTCACCAGATGAGTGGGATCAGGCAACGCTATTTGATTTAGAGTATGAATTAATGCCATCACGAAACACAGCTGCTGCACTAAAAACTGAAGCTTATGTGAAGTTTGATAAAAAATATCTTTATATAGGCATAAAAGCATATGGGGACCCAAGCAAAATAAGAGCGACATTAAAAAATAGAGATCAAACTTGGAATGAGGACTACGTAGCTCTTATGGCAGATCCATTTAGGGATGGCAGATACGGAATTCTTGTTGGTGTTAATGCATTGGGAGTTCAACTGGATGAAAAACATATCAGCAGCGCTGGTCCAGATGATTCTTGGGATATTCTTTTTCAATCTGCTACTGCTTTTCAAGATGATGGTTACTCAGCTGAATTAATCATTCCTTTTTCAGAGCTTCAATTACCAGATGCAGAAGCCCAGAAATGGAAGATGGGATTTATTAGAAAATCTTATGAAGCAGGCATACAAACTGTATTTGGATCATTTAAAAACCTACCAGCAGAGACCTGCTATGCATGCCAAGCAGATGAAGAAATTTTTTTAGGCTCGCCAGAAAAAATCTATAGAAATTACTTATATCCATATATATTTTTAAATCAAAATGGTGATAGGCCTGTAAAAGATTTTAAATTACAGAATCCTGACTATGAAATTGGCATAACTGGTTTATATGACCTTTCAAAATCATCATCTATTGAGTACACAATCAATCCAGATTTTTCTCAGGTTGAATCTGATGTGCCAATGATTATGGCTAATCAAACTTTTGCTATGTCATATCCTGAAAAAAGAACCTTTTTTCTTGAAGGATCTGAATTGCTTAAATCAGATACGCAAACTGTTTATACCCGATCAATCACTAATCCTCTGGGTGCAATTAAATATATTAATCAGGGTGAAAAAAATACAGTTTATTTGTTACAAGCCACAGATACCGATTCGCCATACTTGGCAGCTGGTCAATATAGATCCTATAAAGGCAATGCTGGTAAGAGCAAGGTAACTATAGGAAGGATTAAAAGAAATTTAGGAAATAAATCGTATATTGGATTGATTGCAACAAATAGAGATTATCAAATTGGCGGATCTGGTTCAGTGATTGAATTCGATAGCCTGATTAACCTCTTCGATGACTATATTTTGGATCTAAATTACGCAAGGAGCGACACCCAAGAGGGCAATATTAATTTCATAGAAACCGATGATACTTTTGCAGGAAGAACCTATGCAATGGATGGGGAGTCTTTCTCGGGTATAGCTAAAAATTTTCGTTTAAGGTGGGCTGTTGATGGACAGAATGCAGGTGTTAGATTTTCAGATGTATCACCTACATACAGAGCTCATGTTGGTTTTGTAGGAAGAAATGATTATAAGTATCGGAACTATTGGTACGGCAGAACTTATAGATCTCAAGGGACCATTAGGAGAATAAATTTTAATTTAAATAATCGAAATAGATTAAATTCTAAAAATAAAAAAATTCTAGAGTTTTATGAGTTTCAAATTGATCTTGAAACAAATTTTAATTTTACTGGAACGATTGAATGGCAGCATAAACCCAGCGAAAGATTTAATGGTATTCAATATGGCCAGCAAAGAGATATTGAAATCAGAGGTCAATACCATCCTTCGGAAAGTTTCTTTACTAGCTTTGAAATTGAGAAAGGTGAATCTATTGCCTATAGAATAGATAACCCAGAAATCGGAGATTCAACAGAATACAATCTCTATAATGTCTTTAGATTCTCAGACAATTTTAAAATTTCGCTAGGACATCGATACTCTGAATTAAAAAATAAAGCCACTGGAGAAAAATTTTATGCAGGTGAAATTAATAGATTTGAAATTGATTATCAAATTGATGGTGCCCTTTCGACAAGAACCATCATTGAAAAAAATGATTTTAGTGACGATTACTTTTTAGAGGCTCTTATTCAATGGAAGCCTAACCCATTCACAATATTTTATGCAGGTGGAACTCAATTTTATAAAGAGCCGAATCCTTTCAGCGACAATCTCAGGCTTGAAACCTCACAAATTTATGCAAAGTTTCAATATTTTTACAATCCAAATCAGTAGCACTAAATTAAAGCTTAGTTAAGATTTTGATTTAGGTTGTTTATGAAATTCAAGCTACCATGCAAACAAGTCATTTCTTTTTCAACTAATGCTATGGGCATTTGAGCTAGGATACCTCTATGGGCTGATTTTCTATTGATTAAAAAATTATCAATAAAAATACTAACATCAATAAATTGGTAAAGAGTACGCATTAGACTTCCCATAATATATATTCCCCTTCCAGGCATGTATATCAAAGCTAGCTCAGAAAGAATTTGCGAAAACGCTACTAAAAATATATCTATGCTCTTTTGAGAATATTTATTCTGATTATATGTTGCAACTATCTCTTCTGCTGACTTCTTGGTTGTATCAAAATATGAATAAATTCTTGACAATCCTCTCCCAGAGATTAAGTCCTCGATAGTATTAAAAGTTGAATTATTTGGGATTCCAAGCTCATCCAACAATCTGGGAATTCTTAATAAGGTGTTACCGATTTCAGTTGGAAGAACAATATCTTTTCCAACAATCTGAGCGGCGCCCAACCCAGTTCCTGGGCCAACAATTAATGCCACATCATTAAAAGATTTTCCTGGATTAATTATTTTCATCTCATTCTTTTCTAAATGAGAAAAAATATAACCTATTGACTCCCAATCATTAAGAATATGGCATGAATCTAAAGAAAATTTTCTTAAAATATTACTTTTATCCACAGTAAATTTTCTATTTGTCATCGAAATAGAGTCATTCAGTTTTGGACCAGCTATTGAGAAAACTATGTGTTTAATATGTGGGTATTTATCTAGAAAATTTTGCAAGATCTTATCAAATGAATCCAAGGAATCTAATTTTTGTTTTTTTACATTTTTTATTTCATTTGAACCAATATCAGCAACCGCTGATCTAATATTTGTTCCACCAATATCAATTAATAGAACACTCCCCGCAAGATATGATTTTTTCTTTCTTAAGCTTTGAGCACTTTTATTAGGTTTAAAGCCAAGTTTATCTATTGAAACGAAAACTTTAGTTTTAGTAGACTCGGCAACATTTAATTCATTATTAATTACCCTTGATACAGTTTTAATGGATACGCCTGCATCTATGGAAACATCTTTTATGGTAACTGTCATAATGTATTGGATTTAATTAATTTATCTTAATATGTTCTTAAATTTGATTAAATACATTTAATAGAATCTTATTGAGGCAAAAAAAAACAGAGCTAAGCTCTGTCTTTTCAGTTCGAGATTGGAAG
>CETH01112932.1_pt1 | contig 34346 bp, 39 predicted proteins | sample 361461 | NCBI WGS metagenome assembly CETH01 (sample SAMEA2622695, study PRJEB7988) | marine metagenome | isolation source: saline water (ENVO:00002010), including
GACATTCAAGTGTATTTGACTCGATTCAAACTTAATCTCAAGTTTTAAATCATCTGACTCAATTCGAAGCAGACCATGGGCATTAAAATTATTTTTTATAGTTTTCATCAGTAATAATTATTTGGTGTCACCATTTTCAAAGGTGCTTAAGCTAACCGTTCCGTCGATTGTCCACTTTGCTCTCTCTGAATTTTCACCTGTTGCTTGAGGCACAAATACGTCCAAATCTTGAAAACTATAATTAATGGTTGTATTTCTACGATTTAAAAAATCATACAATCCTTCCGCCATCTCTATCCAAGAACTAAGTTTTGTTTCTTTATCCATTTCTTTCTTCTCCTTTATTAAGCCGCTTTAGACTTATGTTTAGATGTTTTAATACTCGATGAAGGTGCACGTCCGCACATAATGCACTTGACTAAAACCGCACCTATTTCAATAACTTCCACGTAAGCCCCACCGCACCTTGAACATTTGTTGTACATAATACACTCTCCTTCTAAGTAATTGCATTATGATATACATAATACATGTATTTGTAATAAAACACAAGTAGTTTATTTAAAGTACACATTTGTACCTATAGAATGTTTTTTTTTAAACACTGTGGAGTTTGACTCGTGCTTTATAATCAATAAATACTGGAATTTGTGAAAGGGTTGTTTATGGTTACTAAAACTAAATTCTCACCAAAAACAGAACACAGGTACCAAATTGCGCACTTATTGAGAAGAGCGGGTTTTGGGTCTTCTTCGGATGAGTTAGATTATTATGATTCTATTGGGTACGAAAAAACAGTAGAAGAGCTCTTAACTCCCGTTAATATCACGCGAATGCCTGACTCCCTTATCACGAGATACCATACTGAAACTTCTGCAACCATGGGTCCGTACGGGGGACCAACTGAATGGATCTACAGAATGGTTTCTACAAATGCTCCTCTAAGCGAAAAAATCGCTTTGTTCTGGCACACAATTTTTGCGACTAGTGTTACAAAATTATCTGGAGCAATTCCCATGAGGCGCCAAATATCTATGTTCAGGGATAAGGGATTAGGTTCATTTTCTGATTTGCTAATATCTTTATCAAAAGACCCTGCAATGATTTATTGGCTAGACAATTGGACCAATCATAAAGATGAAATTAATGAAAACTACGGACGCGAATTGCTGGAACTGTTTTCTATGGGAGTAGGAAATTATTCCGAAAAAGATGTCAAGGAATGCGCACGTTCATTTACCGGATGGACTGTTGTAAATGGTGATTATATAGACGCACAAGCTTCTAAGTGTTCATTTCAGCCATACGGAAGATATGCTTGGCAATTTCAATATTTACCTGAAGATCATGACGATGGTGAAAAAGAATTCTTAGGAGAAAAAGGCAACTTTACAGGCGAAGATATAGTTCAAATTATTTGCAAACAGGACGCAACCGCAACATTCATATCAAGGCATATATGCAATTTCTTTCTTGCTGATGAAGTTCCTGTAACTCAATGGCCATATGAAGCACCAAATAACCCTAAACTTATAAAAAAATTGAAAAAAGTTTATTTTGAAACTAACTACAATATAAAAGAAATGCTCAGGGTTTTATTTTTGTCAGAAGAGTTTAAAGACAGATCCAATTTTTACAAAAAAGTGAAAAGCCCATCTGAACTAGTAATTAGTGTAATGCGGCTAACAGATAAATTTGGAAATGGCCCCAGACTCGATGCAAGAAATGTGTTTTTAGCAATGGTTAATATGGGTCAACATATTTACAATCCTCCAACTGTAGAAGGTTGGCATGGGGGATTGGAATGGTCTGATACAGGAACACTCGTAGAGAGAATCAACTTCTGTTCTGAGCAATTCGGGGACACAGAATCTCCTGGAGTTAAAAAAATGGTAGATAGCCTTGTATCGAGATACAGTGAAACCCCTTCAGATTTTATAGATTCTTGTATGGAAATATTGGGTTCCATAGAAATAGGAGAAGAAACAAAAAAGACATTAATCTCATTTGCGAAGGAGCATAAATCGGAAGAGTCTTTAACTCCTACAGATTATGTTAAAACTATGCTGCAATTAATAACAACCACCCGTGAATACCAGCTATGCTAATAAAGGGAAATATATGGTAACAGCAAACTCAAAAAATTTTTCTTTGAAATATAAAAAAACCATTGGTTTTTCCGGAAAAAGAGGCCGAGGATTCTTTTATCCACGAGATATAGCTATAGGTTCTAACAAGAAAATGTATGTGCTAAATAGGTCTCATGAAGTTGATTCTTACGGAGAGCCTGAATCTGTAAGGGTAGTGATTTGTGATATTAATGATGGGTTTCACGGTGTTGCTGGTCATTTTGGAGAGGCTGACGGTCAATTTATTTGGCCAACATCTATAGATTTAGATTCTGAAGGCATGATATATGTAAGTTGTGAATACAAAAATACAATAACTGTATTTGATCCTGAAGGTAATTTTCAATACAAATGGGGTCAATTTGGAACTAGAGAAGGTGAATTTTCTGGCCCCTCCGGAATCAAATTCGATAAAGATGATAATTTATGGGTTGTCGACCATAAAAATAATCGCGTACAACAATACGACAAATTTGGAAATCAAAAATTTTGCTTTGGAGACTCAAATTTATTCAATTTACCTTGGGGAATTAATCTAGACAGTCAAGAAAATATTTACGTAGCAGATTGGGGAAATAATAGGATATTAAAATTTTCAACAGACGGGAACTTGATTTCTGAAATGACTGGAAACGGTATACTTAAAAACCCATCTGGAGTAGCTATAGACAAAAGTGGGATTGTATACGTTGCTGATTCTGGCAATGAAAGTCTTCAAGTATTATCTCCAGAAGGCGAACCTGTATTCTCAACTAGGGGGCAAGCAACCATGTCACAGTGGGGGCAAGAATTCTTAGACGTAAACCCAGACGAAGCAGATCCCAGAAAATCATCAAATCTAGAATACGATTTAGATATACCTGAAAACAGCTCCCCTCACACTATTTCTTCTTATATAGATAAATATTTTTGGGGACTTACAGCTGTAACTGTCGATGAAGATTCAAGAGTATATGCGTTAGAGACAAATAGACATCGTGTACAAATTTTTGATCCAATTAAATAATAATTTAAAATTTTTCATAGGTGACCATAATGCCAGAATATATACCTAGTCCAATTAAATGGGTTGCAGATCAAGTTGAACTTTACGAAAGTAGTGGCGGCCTTGAAGGAAATACTTTGTGGGATACAGGTCAAATTACAGGTATGTCATGGGATACTAAATTGCCTGTAGTTTTAGTAACTAGTATTGGTGGAAAAACAGGTGCTATTAGAAAAAATCCTTTAATGAAAGTTGTTGATGGTGACAATTATATTTTAGTTGCCTCACAAGGTGGGAGACCTAAAAATCCTGTTTGGTATTATAATTTTAAAGCTAATCCAAAAGTTCAATTAAGAGATAAAACTGAAGTATTCGATATGCTTGTATCTGAAGTAACAGAGCCTGGCGAGAGGTCTAGACTATGGGACTTAGCAGTAGCTGCTTACCCTCCATACGAAGTTTACCAAGGTAGAACTGACCGATTAATACCTATTTTCTTAGCTAGCCCAATATCTTAATTAAAAAGGTGACAAATAATGACTGAATATATACCCAGTTCAAGAAAATGGGTTGCAGAGCAAGTTGAGATTTATGAAAGTAGTGGTGGCCTTGAAGGGACTACATATAAGGTAGAAGGAGACCCACTACGAGATACAGGTTTACCTGTAATTATAGTAACCCATATAGGGATAAAAACTGGAGCTATCAGAAAAACTCCTTTGATAAGAGTTTCAGATGGGGACAATTATATTTTAATTGCTACTTATGGAGGCAACCCCAATCATCCAGCTTGGTATTACAACCTTAAAGCAAATCCGAAGATTACAATAAGAGATAAGACTAAAGTGTTTGATATGATAGCGACAGAAATGCCAGAATCACCTGAAAGGTCTAGATTATGGGCTATCGGTGCCTCAGTTCAACCTCTTTATGACGAGTACCAAAGTAAACTTGAAAGATTGGTCCCCCTTTTCTTAGCCAGTCCAATATCATAATTTTTCTAACCAAATAACCTAAAAGGAATTCAAATGAGACTAAAGAATAAAGTTGCTGTTTTAGCGGGTGCCGGCATAAGAATGGGAAGGGCAACAGCAATGCTTTTTGCACAGGAAGGAGCTTCCGTAGCAATTATTGCTCGTTCTGATGACCATTTAAATGAAACTGCTCGAAGAATAGAATCTTTCGGTGGAAAATGTTTAGTTTTTACATGCGACTTAACAGATAAATCTGCCGTTAATGAAGTTGTTAAAAAAATAGTCGCTCAATTAGGAAAAATCAACATACTTTATTCAGCAGCGGGAGGAAACTTTGACCCTAGTAAAAAAGCTGAAAGTATAGAGGAAACATATTGGAACGAAACTATCTCTGTAACAATGAACAGTTTCTACAATATCTACCAGGCTGTCAGGCCTGTAATGAAAGATAATGGTGGTGGATCAATTATTACAGTAGCCGCAAGTGATAGTGTGCGGCAGGAAGGAAACTCTGCATATGGCGCAGCCAAAAGTGGTGTTATTGGGTTATCTAATCACTTAGCCAAAGAAATATATTCCGATAATATTAGAGTTAACTGTATTTATGCAGGGCTATTTAGAGGAGACCTAGTTGAAGATTCGGTCCCACCCGCTGAACCTACATTACACAGAACAGGTTTTCCAAACGATATTGCTTATGCGTCATTATTCTTCGCATCAGATGAGTCAGCTTGGGTTACAGGTCAAAATCTTGCCGTAGATGGCGGCGTAGACATAGGAGCGCGACCTCTATGGCAATTCGAAGGAGACAATCCTTCCAGATATGCCAAAGGTTAAATCAATGACTAAAGGATGGTTTACATTAGTAGGTACTTTTGCGATATCGGTTGGATTAATAACAGGTGGCATATTAACAAGTACCCCTGAAATCATATTATCAGGTGTGGGGCTTGGAATTTTCCTTTATTTTATTCGCAATCATCTAAAGTAAGTTGTTTTTAACCATATTTATTAGGACCATCACTTTTTCTAACACTCCACACAAGTAATATTACCCAACCTACAATCACTGCAAACCACAATAATAACCACCATCCTGATTTCCCAATATCATGAAGCCTTCTAACTCCAACAGCGAGACTAGGCAAAAGCACAATCAAAGAAGAAATAAAATTAGTAACCCCTAATGAAGAAAAAGAATCAATTATTTGAGTAACAATAGATAAAGTAAATGTAAATAAAAAAAACCACCAATACTCGGCTCTGGTTGAACGACCTTTAAAATTCAAATAATTTTTAAACGCTAAAGATATCGCGTCAGAAAACGAAACTGCTTTACTCGTTTCTAAAGTAGCCCCACAGGTCTTACAAAAACTTCCTAAAACATCATTTTCAACCCCACATTTAGCACAAAACATTTAGATCTCCTTCAATTAAAGATTTTAGTTAACACTTAAATCTAACCGCTTTATTCCATTCTCCATTCAAATCAGCATCATACTCATGAGTACCTTTTGATTCTACAGTTAATGATGTTTCATAAACCAACCATAAGTATGTAATATTTCTATAACCTAAAGAACTGTAAGACATCTCTCCATAAATGGGAGTTACCGGACCTTCGCCAAAAGAAACTTCCCAAACTCCACTACCAAGATATCTTTCTTTTAAGCCTTTACCATCATTAAGGAAATCATTATTAATCTCAATAAGTACATGGTTACATATTTCTCGAGTATAATTACTGTCCCTATCGAGAACAAGTTTTTCTTTTACCATAGCAATAGCTTCTCCATCAGAAAATTTTTGCCTGTCAATTATGTAACCCGAATAACCAACAAATAATATTGACACGGTTATAAGGATAAGTCCAAAAATCATTACAAATTTCACCATATTTCCTCTTTTTTAACATATATAAGTAAATACAAATGCATTATACAATCTCATATATAATATTCATGCGGTTTATATATATGTATATGCAATATAATCTTATTTTTTATTCCATGACTAGCATTGCTTTGGTGTAGCAAGTACAATTGTATTCTACACGTTATTTATTGAGGTATGGGTTGGAGGACACATGAAAATAACATCAGTTAAATGCTTAATCTTAGATAATAATTTTCCATATGTATTCGTAGAAACAGATGAAGGAATAACTGGTATAGGTGAGTGCTTTAGAAGACAACCTGTAATAACAAAAACCTTAATTGACGAAATTTTAGCACCCGCAATTATAGGAAAAAATCCCACTGATACAAACATGAGATTTCATGACATGACAGTAGCGGGAAACTCCCTAACAGAAATGGGGGGAGCTGTTTGGATAGGAATTGCCGCTTTAGATATAGCCTTATGGGACATAAAGGGAAAAGCATTAGGGCTACCTATATATGAATTACTCGGAGGAAAAGTTCGAGAAAAAATGCCTGTCTATGCAAGCTCTATGAAACGAGGGATGACCCCTAAAGAAGAAGCTCAAAGAGCATATTCTTTTATACAGGAAGGGTATAGGGGATACAAACTTCATAGTGCAATTCCCGGAAAGATTGATGATCCTGCTGACCAAACAATAAAAACTGTTACCGAAGTGAGAAAGGCCATAGGTGATGATATGGATATACTCGTCGACGTTAATGGCGCTTATTCCAGACACCACAGTATCGAAATAGGGAAACAATTAGAGCAATTGGGAGTGTTTCATTTTGAAGAGCCTAGGCCCCATTACGATTTAGAAGGATTGGCACATGTTGCTGATAATCTAGATATACCTATAGCTTCCGGAGAAAATATCTATACTCCTTATGAATATAAAGACCTTATTACGAGAGGAAAAGTAGATATAATTCAGCCAGATATAGTTAAGTCTCCGGGTTTTACTACATTAATAAAAATAGGTAGTATAGCGGAAGCATACGAAATCCCTATCACCTGCCATAATACTCAACCTATATTAAGCACAGTTGCACACGCACATTTTGTAGCTGCAACGCAAATAGCTACCTATGAACAAGAATACAATATAGAACATATCTCAATAAGAGATGACTATCCTATATTAAAAGAACCCCTCAATATAAAAAATGGATTTATGGAAATACCAAATAAACCAGGATTAGGAGTTGAATTAGACATGAAGATGGTAGAAAAATTATCTTCATAAAATCAATATAATTCAGATATGCCAAAAGAAATAGAAGTCCCTTATAAAAAACTTGCAGAGCTTGTTAAAGAGGCAAGAGAAGCAAGAGAACTTTCTCAAAGACAATTGTCAGCAACTATTCAGATGAGCGGAAGTTATATAACCCACCTAGAAAATGGAAATATACAACCAACTGTTAAAACATTAAAGAAAATATCTCATGCTTTAAGATTACCTTATGCTGTACTAGCCGTATTGTCAGGATATATTGAAACTGAACATTATAATGTTCCAGAAATAGATCAAGAATATCTAGATAGATTAGCAGATATTAGTGATTTATCTGATGAAGAATGGAAATCAGTTTTAGATTATGCACAATTCATACGAGATAAAAGACCAAAATCTACGTAGTAAACAAAACAGGATTACGCATTGGGGGAGCTATCTGATCCTCCGTTAACTCTATAGCATCTTTTTTATAAACCTGAATTCTGTGATTACCAGTATCGGTTATAAATAACCTAAACTCTTTATCAACTTTAACCATCATAGGAACATCTAATCTTTGAGTTTTCTCAAAGTCTGCCATTTCCCTAAGTCGCAAAGTGACAGGATTTGCCATAATATACATCAATCCTGATTTTGATAAAGTAGCATCCCCGTAAAAACTTTGTATATATTTGCCGAATTTGTCAAAAAGTTGAACCCTATCATTTTTCCAATCAGCAACATAAATATCACCATGAAGATCCACTGCTACAGCGGAAGGCCTAGTAAATTGTCCTTTATCGCTTCCGAATGAACCTATAACCTGCAATTCTTTACCATCTGGACTAAATTTAACAACCCTATCATTTTTCCAATCAGCAACATAAATATTATCCTCAGAGTCTACACAAAGACCCCAAGGATTATTTAATAGTCCAGCCCCAATAGTTTGTAAATGATTACCCTCTTTGGTGAATCGCTGTACCCTGTTATTCATTGTGTCAGATAAAAGAATATTGCCTTCTCGATCAAAAGACATCCCAGAAGGCCTGTTAAGTTGCGCTTCTCCTGTACCGTATTCTCCCCAAGTACCAAGATGGATTCCATCTTTATCCATAACAACAACACAGTGTTTAGCTTCGTCAGTAACATATAAATTTTCGTCTTCATCAACTAGTAATCCAGCTGGCCACTGAAATGAAGCTTCACTAATATTTTCATTACCAGGGGAAGGAGAACGTGTACCTTCAGGGCCTCCAATAGTCCCTAAGTTATCATCTTCCCAATTAATAACTCTAATATATGTCCCTAAATTTAAATTCCTAACAAGAACATAAATCTTTTCCTTCCCAAACCCTATATCTAGAGGTGTTGAAGTAACTCTTCTTTGACCTAAAGTTATAAGATAAGGAAATCCGGATCGAAGTAATTCTTTATTTTGTAACATAAAATTCATCCCTAAAAGGTTTTATCTGTTCAAAATCTCCTAAGACGATAGGGGAAGCTTCAAGGCCCAGCCATTGCTCTAAAACGGTTCCGTATATTCCACGATAATCAATCGTATGCTCTAAGTCTTCTCCTTTAGCCCAACGATCTTTATCCAAAGACGGGTACTCAGAATAAAGACCACCTTTTATTGGTTTACCAATTAAAAATGCTCCGCCTCCTGATCCGTGATCTGTACCAGATCCATTATCGTAAATCCTCCTCCCAAATTCACTAAAAATAAGCATAACAACATTATCGTCAGCATCATGTTCTGCAAGGTCATCAAAAAAATCCGCTACAGCTCTTGATAAATCTCGAAATAACCCTGGTTGGGACGGAAGTTGATTTGCATGCGTATCATATCCTCCTTGTTGAGTATAAAATACTCGCGACCCTAAGCCGGCTGTGTGTACACGCGCAACATCTCTAAGTGATCTCGCAATTGAACTGCTACCATATTCAACCGTAGACTCATATTTTTCGGGCGCTACTTTGATAATATCCGCTCCCTTTAAAACATCGTTACCAGTCTGAGATAAATAATCCATGACTGGGCCAGTCCCAATGGCTTGAGCATACATATTCTTAAAAATCTCTAAAGCTTGATCTCTCTGTTCACTAGCACCTATTCCACTCATCAGGCCATATGTATCCAAATTAGAAACACTAGTAACAGGAACTCCCATTTTAGTCATTGCTTTAGGCAAACCTACCCCAAAATTAATTCCTGTTAAAGGGTTTTCTCCCTTGGGATCTAATTGTTCTAAAGTTGCACCAAGCCATCCTACAGTCGACACTTCATCTGGAGTACACGTATGCCATATATCCATACCTCTAAAATGACTTCTATTAGAATCTGGATATCCGATACCTTGAACAACAGCAACCATATCACGATCATATAAATCTTTTATAGGTGCCATCTCAGGATGCCACCCAAGAGAATCGTTCAAAGGCAGAACATCTTCTGCCGGAATGTTAAGTAATTTACGATTATCATAATAGACAGGATTAGAGTAAGGAACGAGTGTATTCATGAAATCGTTGCCACCGCTAAGTTGCACAACAACAAAAACTGTTTCTTTTTTCTGAACTGTCGTCATATTTTAGTCCTTTAACCTACGCAAATTGGTATTCTCGGGTTGAAACAATTAATTGAATCATCCTTGTGATTTTTTCTATATTTTCTTGTTTAAATTCATTCATGTCTAAATCAATATCACCGACCGCATTAGCATATTTTTCTAAAGCTTCATAAGTATCTTTAGATACTTCTAATGGGCCTATTAAATCTAAGCATTTATCTAAAAGATCCTTAGAATTTATCTGTTTGCCCAATCTACTTAAAATATCTCTAATTCCTGGCGATGTTGGGTCATTAAATTGATCTACAGCAAAATTAACCCGTTCATTTAAAGTTCCACCGTCAATCCATTCATGACCTGTATGCCATCCTTCAACTGTGGGGGGATTCATTAAATCTTGGCCCATTACTGAAACTTTGCTATTTAATGTTGCTACCACCTCTCCCTCTTTAGGAATTACAGAATATTTGCCTACCATTTTCATTGTTCCTGCAACTAATTCGGCAGGGTTTTTGACTTTTTTAAACATTGCATCTTTAAAGAAATCTGAATTGAACAAGAATCTCAATAATGGCTTGATTTGACCATTATTTTTTTTGAACACATTAATTAACTGGTTAAGAGCCTCTGGATTTCTAGGAGGTTCAATACTCCATGTATGGACCTGAGGTTCATCCTCTACAAAAAAAGTATATAAATGCCTACATATGAATTTTGCTGTAGCTTCCTGTTCACTAATAATATCTATTATATCTTCCCCGTTAAAATTACCAGTCTGCCCTAGAAACGTCTTCTCTCCATTATCATGATCATTTTCATTGTAAATAAAAGAGGTCTCGTAACTCCCATATGGATAAAGAGGCTGTGGCTGCTCAAAGGTCCAGCCTGTAAAAGCTCTAGCTGCATTTTTTATATCATCTTCAGAATAATTACCGACACCCATAGAAAACAATTCTAATAATTCCCTACCCCAATTTTCATTAGGTTGAGTGGAATGATTCTCACAATTATCTAACCAATAATTCATTGCCGGATCTTTTGCTAAATCAAGAAGGATTGTATTTATATCAGACAATCCATTTTTCCTGAATGTATCTATCTGAGCCAACTGACTCGGGGTATGTTCACCTTTATACCAAGCAGTAGCAAATACATGGTGCCAAAAAAGAGCAATCTTTTCTTCTAAAGGTCTCTTCGTATTAATCATCCTCCAGACCCATTTTCCTGAATTAGCTGGATGAATATCATGATAAGAAACATCTGGGTTATAACGCTGTATATAATCTTCATCTAAATCAGGAAATCTTTCAGGAAACAACAAATCTTCCACTACTTCCTCATACGATTTATCTTGAATCTCTTCTAATTCTGCTCTAGTAGCTCCAAATCCTGCTCTGCGCAACAAATGAGCTTTTAATTTGATGTCTATACTGGACATTATTTCTCATTCTCCATAATAAAAAAGCCTCTAGGCTTAACTAGGGGCTTGATAACTAAATACAAATTAACCCTAGTTTTAGTTTAACTACACAACTCTAGCAGCGTTAACTTTCTGTAAAAATAATAAAGAATTTATGCTGTTTCATACTAGGCCATTCTACCTATTTTGTGCCTCTTTTGCAATGTCAAGAAGCACAATTATCTCTTATACGGCATATTGGTATCCGGATTTTCTTTTATGTAGTGCGCTTGCTGAACAGCTAAGTTTTCTTGTAGCTGAATAGACAAGCCCCCATCAACGACTAAATTATGCCCCGTTATAAAAGATGCTTCATCAGAACACAAAAATACGGTTGCATTCCCTATATCTTCAGGTACTCCTGTGCGTTTCACTGGATATTGATCCTCAAAGAATTTTAAACCCGAAGGGTTATTTTTCCATCTTTCTGCTAATCTTTCCGTAACAATATGACCAGGGGAAATAGAGTTTACCCTAATTCCAAATTCTCCATAATCAACAGCCATTTGACGTGTCATAGCTATAACTGCAGCCTTCCCTGTCTCGTAAGTTAAAGCTTTTTTTGATACTAGAATGCCATGTACTGAAGAAATATTTACGATAGAACCTCCTCCACCGTCAGCCATAACCGGTATGGCATATTTGGAACCAGCATATACTGATGACACTAAAGCACTAATATCTGCATTCCATTGAGCTTCTGAAACTTCTGTGGCTCCCCCTATAGTTGCTTCCCCTGCACTAAACGCGTTGTTTACTAAATAATCTATTCTCCCCCAAAGATTTTGAGCTTCATTAATCATGATCTTAAGATCATCATATGAAGTTACATCTACTTTAAAAGCTTTTGCCACAGAACCTCTATTCACTATATCTGAAGCTGTGAGAGATGCCATATCCATATCAATATCTGCTACTAAAACTTTAACGCCTAATCTTGCCATTTGACGCGCAATTCCTGCCCCTATTCCTTGAGCTCCTCCTGTAACTATCGCAACTTTTTCTGTAAAATTTGTCATATCCAATCTACCTGAAGTTTAAAATAACATGTCCTAAATTTTCCATTTTTAAAATAGCTGTACTGTCTCCCGTAGCATCTCTATTCCCTAGAAAAGTCGGTGGGATCATACTTCCTGTAACAACAATATCTCCAGATTTCAAATAGCTCCCTTGATCGGACAACTTTTTTGCTAACCAAACTATAGGGTTAACAGGATGACCATTAATATCTCTACCGTATCCTTTACCAATCGTTTGGCCGTCTATAGTTAATTCACATTGAGAATTAGGAATATCAATGTCTTTCCAATTATCAATTTGATCTCCTAATAAAACTCCTGCACCACCCACGTTCATAGAAATGATATCAAAAGTAGACATAGAATCCATTTTGTTTTGACGAGGATCAATAATCTCGTATGACAAAGCTATGCTTTCCACAGATTCATAAACAATATCTTTGTTTATGTCGCCAGATTTTAAATTAATATCTTTCCCAATCGTTATAGCTATCTCACACTCAACTCCTAATCTGCCAAAATCTGCTGAATTCAAATAATGAGGCGATTGATATACATTAGATGTTAATATTCTGCCATATGCAGGCTGATCCATTCCAAAGTGTTTCTGCATTACTTCTGTTGTAAATGCAATCTTATATCCTGAAAACCCTTTTGGGTCTCTATTAGCATGTAGACTCATGTATTCATTTTGTATCGTATATGCTTCTTCAATATCGATAGGTCTATTTTCTTCTGACATAGAAAAAGGAGTATTCTTCTGAAACTCTTCAAACATTATTCTTGCTGACCTTACAGATTTATTCTCCATAAAATAATTTCCTTTTTTCTTTTTGTTTATCCAATTATTAATATTTGTATAAATCCTAACATGATGGCTATAGGTTATTATTAACAATATTTTGTTGAAACATATATCTAGGCATACCTATTGAACTCTTTGATAACTAAAATATACAGATGGCATCCTAAAATACCTTTTTTTTATGGTTGGTTAATTTTAATAGTTATCGGATTTAGTCAGTTTATTGCAACTGCTTTAGCCCAATCAACATTTGGGGGAGTACAAGACCTAATTGTCAACAATATGTCTTGGGACAGAAAAACCATTGCCTTGACTGCGACGTTCGGTACTTGGGCAGCAGGGTGCATTAGTCCATTCATAGGAAAGAGCGTAGACAAATTTGGGCCAAGATGGATAATGTTCTTATCGGCACTGTTCGTTGGAATAGGAATGATTACCTTAAGCAATGTCCAAACGTTGTGGCAATTCTTTTTCGTATACATAATCATACGTGCAATTGCAGGGCCTAATTTACAAAATGTAGTCCCTCGAACTGTTGCCGTTAATTTTTTTGAATCAAAAAGGAACCTAGCCCTAGGATTTACTGCTTTCAGTAGAATATTTGGAGAATCAACTAATTTACAAATTATCACCATCTTGTCTACTTTCTTTTCGTGGAGACTTGCATATCGAACCCTAGGGTTAATAGCAATACCGTTATCAATTCCTATTTTTTTGATTATTCGCCACAAACCAGAAGAGCTCAATTTATCAATCGACGGGAAAAAAGCCATTTCTAAAAAAAATCCTTCTTCTCTAAAAATGAAAAATTGGACCATACATGAAATACTTAAACTGCCCCGTTTTTGGTACGTTATATTGGGAGACGGAATATCTGTAATTTGTACATCTATGATCATGTTCCAATTGGTTCCGTTTTTAGTAGATGGAGGGATTTCTCAAATTACAGCTGCATTAGCACTAACTATAGGAAATTTATTAGGTGGAGTTTGTGTGCCTTTTTGGGGTTTCCTCATAGATAAGACAAGTACAAAACGTGTTGCTATATCGATCATTCTAGCATGTATGGCGACGACTGCATTTTTATTAATATCACCATTGGGAATCATATCGTTTTCATTAGCTTTAATTTGGACTTCTGTAACTACTATTATATTTGTATTAGGTACAATGCTATTAGCGTCAATATTTAACAGAGAATCATTTGGTACTGTACAAGGAATAGCTGGGCTAGCACGAACAATATCTCTAGGATTAGGTCCAAGCATTGGAGCTTTTTCAATAAGTTGGGCTGGTAACTATAACCCTATATTTATAATAGGAATATGTGGATATGCAATTGTGATATTTCTATATTTAAATCTCAGTCATCCAAACAGTCGCTAATAAAATTTCTCATTCTTTCAAGTACAGCTTCTGCTAACTGAGTAGGTTGCCTTTCAAACCCATGCGTGGCTCCTTCGTATACTTCTGCTTTAGCTTCATTTCCCGCTGATCTCCACCGGTGATACATAAAAACCGTATCGTCATGCAAAGGATCTTGAGTTCCAACAGTAAAAAATGCTTTAGGCATATTATCTAAGTTAGCATATAAAGGAGATATATCTGAAGAACGTCTTATATCTCCTGGTTCAACATAATGGTTTGTAAACCATTGCATAATAGGGGTACTCAAAATTAAATTACGATCCCCCCAAAGGTATGCACTAGGAGAACCCATAAGGTCATATACTCCATATACAAGATTGGCACCTGCAAATCCCGTATAGCCGTGTTTATCCCTTAATCTTAACATCGTTGTAAGTGCTAAATGAGCACCTGCAGACTCTCCTCCAATAATCACCTTATTAGTTTTAAATTCTTTTGCCAATTCATTTATAACCCAGAGGGCTGCATTTTCACAATCGTCATTAGGGGCAGGGTACGGATGTTCTGGAGCTAATCTGTAATCTACGCTTGCAACAACAACTCCACACTTTATTGAAATAGCTTCTAATATAGGATCAGAATGATGAGCTCTTCCAAGGACCCATCCTCCCCCATGTACATGATAATAAATACCCTTAATTTCATCTTCTGGAATAAACATCCTGATTAAAATCGGTCCATTAGGAGAAGTTATTGTTCTTTCTGTAGCTTTTTCAGATAATACAGGAGCAGGAAATCGACCCAATCCTTCTTCTTGCTCATGCCTCACTTCTTCATAACTACGTTTATTCAAGGGGTCAAATTTTGATAATTCAGATTCTAGAAAATTTACAAAATCAAAAATCTCCTTCTTCATCTCAGGAGTATAAAAAGACGGATCTTTTTCAAACATTTTTCACCTCAAATCAAATAATTAATCTCTTAACTGCCCATTACCAATAACGATCCATTTATATGATGTTAATTCCTTTAACCCCATAGGGCCTCTAGCATGTACCTTCCCTGTACTGACAGCAACTTCTGCGCCTAACCCAAATTCTCCACCATCATTAAGTCTAGTAGAAGCGTTAACCATTACTGCACTAGAATCTACTTCTTCTAAAAATCTTGTTGCTGCATCGGGATTTTCTGTAATAATTGACTCAGAGTGACCTGTACTGTGTTCAAAAATATGGTCCAAAGCCCCATCAATTGAATCTACAACCTTTATTCCCATAATAAGGTCTAAGTGCTCTGTATCCCAATCGGTTTTTGTAACCTTACTAATTCTCATACCCTCATTTCTTTTAAGAATTTCTTCCGACCTTTCGTCACATCTCATTTCAACATTTGCACCTGCTAAAGCTTTAGCAATGCTATTTAAATGCGTGCCTAGTGCACTTGATTCAATTATTAATGTATCTAAAGCATTGCAAACAGATGGCCTTTGCACTTTTGCGTTATAAACAATTTTTGTTGCCATATCAATAGATGAGGTTGCATCAACATATATGTGGCAAACTCCTACCCCACCAGTAATAGCAGGCATAGACGCTTCTTTAGAAACGCGCGATACTAATTCTAATCCACCTCTAGGAATCATTAAATCAATATAATCGTTCATCTGAAGCATTTTTCCTACAAGTGCTCTATCAGTATCTTTTAAAATCTGCACACATTCTTTAGGTAAACCTACTTCAGTGATGGCAGCTTGAACAATCTCTGCAAGAATATTATTTGAATGAAAAGATTCGCTACCACCTCTTAATATAGCCGCATTACCTGATTTTAAACATAATGCCGAAATATCTATGGTAATATTCGGCCTACTTTCATATATAACTCCTATAACTCCTAGTGGAACCCTTTTACGAGTTAGAGTAATTCCATTAGGTCTCGTATACGTTTCTATATCTTCTCCTATAGGGTCAGGCAGGGAAGCAACATTAATCGTATCTTTAGCTATTTTCTCTAATCGTTCAGGAGTTAATAGTAATCTATCAATAAAAGCTTCTGATTGTCCTGAGTTTTTAGCGTTTTCAATATCCAAAATATTTTTTTCTAATATTTGACCTTGCGAATCTAATAAATGTTTAGAAATATTTGTTAAAGCTTGATGCCTTAACTGAGCAGAAGAAGTAGACAACGCTCGAGCTGCTTTTTTAGCAGATTCTCCTATATCCTTTAGGTAATCCATGGCAATAAATTCCTCAATCTAATAAAACGAAATTATCTCTGTGTATAATTTCATCTCCATAATAATGACCAAGCATTTTCTTTATGTCAGATGAATTCAAAGACTGAATCTCAGAAATATCTGACTTAGAGTAATTTGTAATCCCAACTCCTATACTCTCGTCATTTTCAGTAGTGATAGCAACTATGGATCCTCGGGAAAATTCTCCATAACAGGAAATAACTCCCGAAGGCAACAAACTACTCCCTTTGATTAAAGCATCTTTTGCACCTGTGTCAATTTTTATTACTAATTTTTTTGCATTAAGATCTATGCCGCTTAACATCCAACGCTTACGACTTTCCAACTTTGTAGTCGTTGCTCTAAATAAAGTGCCTACATTTTCTCCATTAATTATCTTAATTAATCCATTGTCTTCATAACCGCTAGCCATTACAACATCTACTCCAGATGCTGTTGCCAAGCGGGCAGCATCTAACTTAGTAACCATTCCTCCTCTCCCAAAATCATCTGAGGAAGGGCCTGCATAAGACAAAATATCTTGATTCATCTTCTCAACAACAGATATTATCTCTGCATCTTTATGTAAAGTTGGATCTTTTGTATATAGTCCATTTATCTTCCCTAATATAATAAGTAAGTCAGCATCAATTGAATTAGCTACTAGTGCAGATAAAGTGTCATTATCACCAAAAACTTTTCCTGTTAGTTCTTCAAGTGCAACAACATCATTTTCATTAACTACAGGAACTACATTATTTTTAAGTAATTCTAATAAAGTATTTCTCAAATTGAGATACCCTAATCTGTCATGAACATCTCGTCTCGAAACAAGTGCCTGAGCAGACAACATCTTATTTGAAAAAAACATCTCTTCATAAATTTGTATTAGCCGTCCCTGCCCAATAGCCGCCAAAACTTGTTTATCTAAATGTACGTCTTTATCTAAAGTAAATTTTCCTAACACTTCTCTTCCAGCGGCCACTGCCCCTGAAGAAACAAGAGTTAACTCTTTTCCTTGATTTTGTAGGTCACAAATCTGACTAACAATATTTGAAATGACTACCGTATCGAGCTTACCAGTTCCGCCTGTTAAAAGGCTCGTACCTGCCTTTACGACAATTCTTTTATAGTCATGTGAAACAATCCGGTCATCCGTATTGCTCATATAATTACTCCAAAAAGACTACTATAAAATCTATTTCACAAATAGAAATATGCTTAAAATTTACCGCCAAGTCGGAGATTCATCAATAGCATCGTTATTAGTAATTCTTTGTTGTGACTGACCTTCTGTATCCATAATGAAAATATCAGAGTCTCCATCCAATTCAGAAACAAAAATCACCGAAGTACCGTCTGTACCCCAAATTGGATCATAATCATCTTTTTGGTTAAACGTTAAACGAGTTTCATTGCTACCCGTATAATCCATTACATAAATCTCTTTATTACCATCTCTTTCTGAAACAAATAAGATTCTCTGTCCATCTGGAGACCATACGATATCAGATTCATCTTCTTCTGTATCAGTTAATCTATATATTTGTTTAGGATTCCCACCAGAATTCTCACAAAGCGCATCTAGGGAATCTCGTTCCATAACATAAATTTCTGGATTACCGTCTCTTTCTGATATAAAAGCTAATTTCGTAGAATCAGGAGACCATTTAGCATCTCTGTCTTCACCACAAGTCATTTGCCTTTGATTGACCCCTTCAGGATTTCGAGAGTATATACCGACGTAATCACTATTTATATCCTCAAATAATTCTTCGTCAAATAATTCTTCGTCAAATAATTCTTCGTCGAATCCTTCAAATTGAAAACCCTGATCTTCTTCGTCTTCAAGGGCTACTCCAGAAGATCTTACCCCTATTAAATTACCTGATTCGTCATACTCCCATTCAATCTCAGAAACAGAAAAATCTCCTTCTAATAAATCTTCATCATCATAAAATTCATCAAAATCCTCTTCTTCCTCATCTTTAACATAAGATGAAAACAGAACAGAATCTCCAGAAGGAGACCAGTCATTTAATTGGGTAGCAGAAACATCCGATAATTTTGCAGGTGGAGATCCGCCTTCTACAACTACTGTATAAGCTTTACCTCCCTCTTCTTCAGTTTCTTTAAGAAAAGCTATTTTTGTGCTATCAGGACTCCAAACAGGCATTGAATATTTAGAATCACCTTTGTCATTTATGTTGTACGTGACAGTAAATCTATTATTGTTAGATAAGTTCAAAACATCAATAGATGATTTCGTATCGTCGCCAACACGGAAAGCTAACCACTTACCATCAGGAGAAACCACGGGATCATATTCATCCAACGCAGGAGTATCAGTTACATTAATTTCCTCATCGGTACCAATAACCGTAGAATATATATCTAACTGTCCATTCCTATCTGATGTGTAATATAAAGTTGCCCCTCTGGTTACACAGGCAACTGAAAAAACAGCTAAAACAAAAACTAAACTTAAAACAGTAATTTTTCTCATTTTGATCACTACCTGTAAGAAAATTTCAATAATTTATTTTCTCAATTAGCCAACATTATACCTAATTTACAGTCCCATCGCATAACAGGCACGTCTGGGGTCAGCCCCAACGGCTAAAATAGATGTTTTTAAATCTTTGATTGCAACTGTTGCCCCCATACCACAAGTAGGCGTAAAAATAAGCTGATGTCCTAATTTTTCTAATCCTTTTTTTACTTCATCAGAAAAACCATCTTCCATAGACAATTGATTAGGAAAATACGTATGCGGATAAAAAGAATTGGGCACACTTAAAGTAGAAAATCTAGGTGCTTCCGAAGATTCTTGAGGATTCATTTTCCAAACAATAGTATTCAGTATCAATTGTAAATTGGCTTGAGTTTGTGCATCTCCACCCGGACACCCAACAGTTGCTATAGGTTTACTGTCTTTGGTAATCATAAAATTAATAATTGTCGTCCTAGGTCTTTTACCCGGAATTAACATATTAGGGTGACCTTCAACAAAATTAAACATTTCAGACCTAGTGCTAATGGCGAACCCTAATTCATCAAAAAATACAGATTTATTAAAAGCTCCTCCACTAGGCGTTGCGCAAACAATATTACCTACATTATCCATTACTGTTATGTGGGTTGTTCCTTTTTCATCTGGAGCATATTCTTCTTTTTCAACAAATATTTCCGGTTGATCAGCAGTCTTACCAGTTAGTCTTGAATATTTCCAAGGATCCCCATAATTTGGTAATTCTCTACAAGCATCCTTAAGGTCAATTAATTTTGATCTTTCCATTGCGTATTCTTTAGAAAGCAATCCGTCAATTGGAATATCTGAAAAATTGGGGTCCCCATAAAAGGCTTCTCTGTCTGCAAATGCAAGTTTTAATGATTCTGTAATAACATGAATATATAAAGTTGAATTGTGACCCATAGCAGCTAGGTCAAAATTTTCAAGAATATTGAGAGTTTGCTGAACTACTGGACCTTGGGACCATGTAGAATGTCCATGAATTTCATAACCATAGAATTCAGTTTTTACAGGGATAGAGTATTCTTCTTTATATTCAGCCAAATCTTTTTTAGTTAATATCCCCCCCACGTTTTCAGAAGACTTAATTATTAAATCAGCTATTTCTCCTTCATAAAAACTTTTCCTTGCAGCTAAAATAGAATCTTTACGATTAGTAAAATTTAAAGATTCTTCTGTCATTTTTTCGAATATAAGACCCAAAGATTTTTGAATCAATAATGTCCCGGGTTTAGGTAATTCTCCGTTATTGAAAAATATGTTATTGCCCCCAGGAGGAAACAGATTAAATTGAGATGAATCGCCTGCTCCTAGCCTATCAACCATATATTCATAATTAGGAATACCGTTTTTAGAGTAATCTAAGGCGGGGGACAGAACATCCTGAACAGTCATTGTTCCATATTTTTCAAGCAGAGAAAGAGAAGCTGCGACTACACCTGGAACCGTAAAAGAAAGCGGAGCATCTTTGCCTGGTCCGGTTGGAATTGTGTCGTGCCCTTCTGATTTAAAAAAATCAATTGATGCTTTTTGCGGACTAACTCCTTGGCCGCTAAGAGACAGAAAATCTCCACTCTCTGCATGATAAAGCATAAATGTCGCTTCAGCACCAATTGAATAAGCAGCGATTGGTTCAACAACTGCTGCTGCAAATGTTGAGGCAACCAAAGCATCAAAGGCATTTCCACCAGATATCAGCATTCTCATGCCAGCCATTGATGTCAAATAATGCCCGGACGATATTACAGAATTCTTAGAATAAATAACTGGCCTTGTTGTATTCGGAAGAGTCGCCTCTCCTTGCTCTAAAAAAAAAGTTGAATCAAATAAATCTGTATTACTTTTACTCATATTATTATCCCTAAATATATGATTATTTTTTAGCAGATTGTCTCCAGTGTTTCTCAAAATTATTCGTGGGTTGCCAGCCTAACACTTCTTTAGCCTTAACATTAGAATATTGATTATGAGGAACATCTGCTGATATGAAAAAGGTTTCACAAGTAGTAGATAATTTTTTCATGTCAACCTCAATAGCAGCCAAAAGGGACATCCCTGCATCTTTTTTAGCAACAGAAAAAGGCCAAAAATGTTCTGGCCTAACAGCCATTCTAGGTTCAAATGGAGCTCTCAGATGGTTAAACAATAAATTAATCACATTAATGTTATGATTTTCCGCAAAAATCCGACATATTTCCTGGCCTGCAGATTTAGATATGGCATATAAGCCAGTTCCTGGATGATGAGGGATATCTGGGTTTATATCAAAATCAAATTTTTCATACGATTGTGCAGATGCAACCCAATGTGGACCTGTATTAATCACTCTTTTAATATTATGAGTCTTAGCAGCAACCATCATGTTAAAACAACCAATCGAATTTACATCAAATGCCAACTGTAAGTCATGCCTGACCACAGCTAAATTGATAATCGCATCTACACCTTTAGCAGCTTCTGTAACTTGATTTAGGTTGGTGATGTCAACCTGCAAAACCTCATGTTTCTTATACTGATCATCACCCGAAAGGTCACTAACGTCAGTAATTCTTAATTCATGATCTTTTTCTAAAGCTTTTATAACATATGGCGTTAACATACCCTTTGCACCAAGAATAAGAATTTTCATAAATCTAACCTCTGCGGAGAAAACCCTAATTCGTCCTCAGCTTTAATTATCTTAAATCTCATATTTGGAACCACAGATTGTATATGGAAAACATTCCATGTATTAGGGACATATCGTATGTAATCAGGTGAAATAAGATCTGTTTCAACTGTCCTTTGTATAGCCTGCAAAGCGTCAACAATAAATAATGGAGAGTCAGAATTACTTGATTCTTCCCAGCATACTTCTCCCAACCTAAGTACCCGAACATCTATTTTGTGTTCTCGGCCAAATTCTTTACAAATAAATTCAGACATATGGCTAGTTAGTACATTAATCTCTGCTGTTGGCTTAGGCTTCCACATTTCATCGATAATATAATCTGGATCATAAGCCTTAAAAGTATCTAGTGTCCCCAAAAATATAAATCTCTTTACTCCCATTTCAACACATGTTGATAATAGGGCATATGTTTGCCGAATAGCTTCATCTAACTTAGTCTGGTCTTCCATATCTGGATCTTCAGATAATGAATGAATAAATACATCCGTTCCCTGCATTAATGTTTTAGACTCATTCTCGCTTGAAAAAAAATTTTTCACTGTTTTGACAGAATGAATTTTATTGAGCCACTGCTCAGTTGCTTGAATTAATGGAGACGAAGAATTTGTACAAAATATTCGCATATTACGCCGTAGCTAATTTTTGATTTATAGGATTAAATTTATACGAATATTTGTTTTCGTTTACAGCAAATGAAAAATACGTAGCAACAATTAATGTTATTCCAGCCAGTGCAAAAGGTAACGTATATGAACCCGTTAATGAATATAATTCTCCTGTAATCAAAACAGCTGCGGCTCCCCCAACTTGATGAGCCCCATTGGTCAATCCATTAATAGCACCTAGATTATTTAAGCCATAAACATCCGCCGTTATAGATGAAGTCATCGCAGGAGTTGATAGCCAAGACATACCAGCAACAACAGCGAAAATCCATAATCCCGCTGTGCCTCCAATCACTATCAAAAGAAGGTAAGCCATAGCTCGTACAGCATACACAACACCTAAAACATTTTTTTGTTGAAATCTTTGAGCAAACGCACCTGCAGTCAAAACACCAATAAGATTAACTCCCATCATAAACCCAAAAATCGTCGCGGCAGTTACCCTTGATACCCCTTGGTCCTCGGCAAACGGCACAAAATGTACCCCCATCATAGTAGTCGTGATACCGCATACAACATAAGATATAGAAAGTTGCCAAAATGGAGGAGTACGAAAAGCCTCTGAAATTTTTTTCGTAAAATATGGTCCTACTACTTCAAAATCTTTATTCCCGGATGAACTTTTAATTTTCTCAGATTCTGGCAGTAAATCTCCAGGGTCTTCTTTCATAAATAAAGCAGACAAAGGCATTGCAACAAATAATGAAATCATACCTAATGTCAAAAACCCTCTTTCCCAATCAGCTATTTCAACAATATATGCCGACATTGGTGCAAAAAATACAGACCCCAATGATGCTCCTGCAGCGGAAATACTATTTGCCATTGCTCTTCTCTTAACAAACCATTTAGAAAGCAATGTATGTACAGTAACAAACGAAATTCCACCTGTAGCGAAACTAGCTATAAATCCATGAAGGATTAAAAAGGTAAGATATTCTGCCGTAATTGATATATTAAAAATATGTAATGTGCAATTTTGACAAGGTATTGGATTAGAATCAATCATCCCCATAGCAGCCGTAGATAATCCAAGTATTAAAAGACATGTTGTTATAACTATACGGCCACCAAATTTATCTTGTAACGCACCTATATAAACAAAAGAGATAGCACCAAAAAATATGCCGAACGACAAAATACGTGTTATCTCCGCTCGGGTCCAATTAAGATCTGCTTCCATGGGAGTGACAAATACTCCTGTAGATTGCCTGATCCCAAAAACGGTCATAATTAAAAATGTAGAAACAGCTAATACTAGCCACCCATAATAAAGACCGCCAAACTGTTTAGTCATTTTGAAGTACAACTTTTATAATATTATCTTTGTAGCCCTCATAATCTTCATAAGCATCTTGCACTTCAGAAAAAGGCCTTTCATGTGTTTTCATCAATCCTGGGTCCCACCATCCCCGTTGCTTTAAGGCTATCATTTTTTCAATATGCCCTGTTGGGTCAGGAGTTCGCCCTCCTGCAACAGGCATAATAATAGGAGCCTTATTTATATAAGCATGGGTATCAATAACGCTGTGTTGCCCTGTTTCTTGAATTCCAAATAGAATAACTTTACCCCTAAACGTTGTAGATCTAAGAGATGCATTTAAAGCATCTGGAAACCCTGAGGCCTCAACAGAAATGTCTGCCAATCTCCCTGATGTGATTTCTGATAATGCTTCATCCAAATTCTCTTTATCAGGGTTAATAGTATGTGTAGCTCCAAAATTTTTAGACCATTCTAACCTATAATCTAATGGGTCAACTGCAATAACTTTATGTGCACCAGCTCGAGCACATATAGCAGTAAAAGAAAGCCCTATGCTTCCTTGCCCCATAATAACAACATCTTTACCTAATATAGTTCCCATTTGTTGGCAAGCATAAAGTACAGTGCCTGAAGGTTGGCACATCAACCATTCGCCTAAATCGCCTTCATCAGGCAATAGTGCCATCCTACCTTCATCTGCTGCATAGTATTCCACTAATCCTCCAGAGCCTATTTCGGGACCTGTTGGCAACATTATGACTCTTTGGCCCACTTTAAATTTATCTGATTTACTTTCAACAATAGTTCCTGCACATTCATGGCAGTGGCTACCAGGCCTCATTGGATATTCTTCTTCAGGAAAAACAGGTCCAAACGCATGTCTGACATCACTGCCACAAACTGACCATCTCTCAAGTTTTATCAAGCATTGGCCTAAATTAACTTCAGGAACTTCAGCTTCCTCTATTTCAAATTTTTTTGGACTTGTTATTCTTGCCTGAAACATTAAAACCCCTTCAATTCAGTAAATCATTTTCATATGTATACAATAGCAAATTAATTTATCTTGCACCACGACTATTAAGAAACCGGAGGACGTACGTGATTCCATGGTTTCATTTTTTCAAATGCAGCAGATGCTTTAATAATTGTTTCTTCATCTCCAAATTTACCTATAATATGTAAGCCTATAGGTAGTCCATCAGAATTCAATCCTGCAGGAATACTAGCTGCAGGGTGTCCCGAAGAGTTAATGGGATAAGTAAATTGCAAGCAGTTCCAAGAACCGTCGACATCATATCCATCTACTTGCCTTGTAGGTTTACCACATTGATATGGGGCAACAGGCATTGTAGGAGAAATTAATAAATCAAATTTATCAAATTGTTCTGCTAACGATAACTTAATAGAGTCAACATTCCCCACTGCCTTAGTAAAGTCTACAGCTGTAGAGTTTGATGCATATTTAAATAAATCTACAGCATACGGATTCATATCAGCTTTTCTCTCAGGCCAATATGCTTGCTGCATAGAATAAGCAAATGTAGAAAATAATGTTAACCAGTGAGGAAACGGATCTTCTATAGCAAAATCTGATTCTTCAACTGAACACCCAATATCTGTAAAAGTGCTAACAGCCTTTTTACAAATGTCTAAAACTTCAGGATCTACTTGCCCAAATCCATAATCAGGAGTCCAGCCTATTCTTAATCCTTTTACCCCATTCATCGCCCCTTCTTTAGCTGCCCCAATAAAATCGGGTACAGGTTGCCTTAAAGAAGAAACATCTCTGGGGTCAAAGCCAGCCATCGCTTGAAAAAGAATTGCTGCATCTTCAACTGACCTAGCCATTGGGCCCCCTTGACTATGTTGGTTAGAGATAGGGTCAGAAACTGGGCCAGCAAACCTAGGAATTCTTCCTTGAGTAGGCTTTATCCCATATACACCGGAAAAGCTAGCAGGAACCCTTACAGATCCACCGCCGTCAGAACCTGTTGCAAGAGAACACATTCCCGAAACTAAGGATACTGCGGCTCCGCCTGAAGATCCCCCTGGAGTCATATCAGTGTTCCATGGATTTCTACAATCGTCTCCCAATTTATTTCTCGTTTCACCTAACAATCCAAATTCAGGGGTATTTGTTTTACCTAAAATAATGGCATTTTCTTTCTTTACTCTTTCAGATACCACACTATCGAATTCAGGGATCCTGTCTTTAAAAATTAAAGACCCAGCAGTTGTCTTAATTCCTTTTGTCATTTCCATATCTTTTATTGATGTTGGGATACCATGCAATAAACCAGATGCTGTTCCGTCTAATATTTCTTTTTCAGCTTCTTTTGCCTTTTCCCGAGCTAAATCAAAAGTGTGTTCCAAAAAAGCATTCAGCTGACCATCAAGTCTTTCTATTCTATCTATAAACATGTTTGTTACTTCGACAGGGGAAATTTCTTTAGCCGCATATTGACTTTGAAGATCTTTCACATTTGTAAAAGCTAATTGTTCATTTATTCCCATATTATCTCCTCGTTTTTAAATACCTAATCAATTACGTCAAATCCCGTATATGGCCTTAAAACCTCTGGGACAATTATTGACCCATCTTCTTGTTGGTAATTCTCCATAATCGCAATCATAACGCGCGGAATAGCTAACCCAGATCCGTTCAAAGTGTGTAAAAATTTAGGCTTGCTTCCTTGCTTATTTTTATATCTTATAGCCGCTCTTCTAGATTGAAAATCGGTACAATTAGAACAAGAGGAAACTTCCAACCATTCTTCAGTCGCTGCACTCCACATTTCAACATCATAACTCTTAGCCGCGGCAAAACCCAAATCTCCAGTGCATAATTCTAAAACCCTATGCGGTATGCCTAAAGCCATACATATTTCTTCCGCATCCTTAACTAAAGCCTCTAATTCATCAAATGAAGTTTCAGGTTTAACAAATTTGTACATTTCAACTTTATCAAATTGGTGAACTCTTTTTATCCCTCTTGTATCTTTACCTGCCGAAAACTTCTCTCTTCTCCAGCAAGGGGTATGAGATACAAATCGCATAGGCAGCTCTTTTTCATCGATAATTTCATCTCTAAACAATCCTGTTACAGGGGCTTCTGCAGTAGGCACCATAAATAAATCGTCTTCTTCATCATGATACATATTCTCTTCAAAATGCGGCAAATGACTTGAAGCAATAACTGTTTCCCTATTTACAAGATATGGAAGATAAAGTTCTTGGTATTCATGATTAGTAGTATGGAAGTTAAGCATCCAAGCTATGATGGCTCTTTGTAAAGTAGCACCTTTTCCTTTTAAAACATAAAACCTTGTATGAGCTAATTTAACACCTTTTTCTAAATCAATGATTCCTAGTTTTTCCCCTAGTTCCCAATGAGGTTTGGGAATAAAATTGAATTTAGGCTTATTCCCTATAACTCGAATTTCCACATTATCTTCTTCCCCATTACCGTCGGGAGCAGAATCTGCAGGAATATTGGGAATATTTAAAAGAATTTGATTTAGTTCTTCAGTTAAATCTTTTAATCTAGCTTCAAGTTCTTTAATTCTTATCCCAACTTCTTTCATCTCTGAAATTAATTCCGGAGATTTTTCTTTAGAAGAACCAATTATTTTAGATGTCTCATTACGGCGAGACCTTAAATCATCAAGCTCAACAATCGTATTTCGTCTCTGAGTATCAAGTAATTGAGGTTTTTCGACTGATATATCCTGATTTCTTCTAATTGCAGCTCTTTTTATTACCTGCTGATCACCTCTAAGTAATTCGACGTCAATCAATTTAGGCTCCCTTTACTTTTATTTAATGCATTATAAATAAACCTGTCTTTATCGTATATAAACATTGTAAATTTCTTGATACCTCACTCAAGCAACTTTATAATGCATTAAGTTTTAATCTCTTTCAATTTAAAATGGTTTGTTATGACATCAAATAATTCAGAATCTATTAATTACGAAACTTTATCATCAGGAGACATTGTTTCAAAAAGATCTTATGTCATAGATGAAAAAATTGTTAATGATTATTTATTGTCCACTCAAGATACCAATTCAAAAAAACTTACTTCCAGCATTCCGTCTATGATAATAGCAGCATTAGGTTTACGGGGTGTGGTAAATGATTTGAAAATCCCTGGAGGTACTCTCCATGTTGGCCAAGAGATAAGTTTCACAAGTAGTGTTTCGATTGGCGAAACACTGCAATGCGAAGCTCATTTAATATCAAACACTGTGAGAAAAGATTGGAGATTTATATCTGTAGGAATTAAAGTTCGAAATAAAAATAATACTTTGATTATGGAAGGGAAAAGTAGCATTATGCTTCCAGCATAACAAATTTGGTGTACTTATGAACGAAGGCGATATATTAAAATCTATTGAGAAAACAATAACTCACGATAACATTCGGCAATATGCTGAAGTATCAGGAGATTTCAATCCGATCCATATCGACGAAGAATTTGGAAAACAATCACAATTTGGTAAAAATATTGCTCACGGAATGATGGTTGCCGCAACAATTTCTGAAATAATGCTTATTAACTTTGGAGAAATATGGCAATCTTCTGGAAAAATGAAATTACGATTTAAGTCACCTGTATATCCAAATGACACAATCAAAGCTTCAGGATATGTAAAAAAAATAATACAGACAGAAAAGACTAATGATATCCATTGCATTATTAATATATTTTCTGGCGAAACATTGGCCATATCTTGTGACTCTTTTATATCTATACCTAATACCCAGGAGGCTATATGAAAGAAAAATTAACTATCGCAATAGATGCAATGGGAGGAGATAATGCGCCAGAGGCGCCTGTCGAGGGCGCAGTATTAGCATCAAAAAATACCAATACACAAATATTGCTTGTAGGTAATCAAGATGAAGTACAAACAGAGCTCAATAAACATAATAACCCTAATCTGCCTATTAAAATAATTCCTTCGGAAGGTAAAATCGAAGATGGAGAATCGCCAGCATTAGCACTAAGGCAAAAACCTAAATCATCTATTTTAGTTTCCACCAGTTTAGTTAAAAAAGGACTTGCAGACGCAGTAATATCAATGGGTTCTACTGGAGGAACTATGGCTGCTGCTGTAGTTGTATTAGGAACCATTGAAGGAATTGAAAGGCCTGCTATTGGAGGGCCTGTCATTGGTTCTGCCCCAAACCAAACAATTTTAGATTTAGGGTCAAATATCGACTGTAAACCATCTCAATTACTTGGTTTTGGCGTTTTAGGGTCTGTATTTAGCGAACTATTATTAAAGGTAACAAACCCAAAAATTGGAATATTGAGTGTAGGTAGCGAAGAAGGAAAAGGGAATTCATTAACTAAAGAAACATTTTCTTTATTTCAAAAAAGTGATCTAAACTTCATAGGAAATATTGAAGGAAATGATCTGATAACAGGTAAAGCAGATGTCGTAGTATGCGACGGATTTGTTGGGAATATAGTACTTAAGCTAGTTGAAGGATTAGGAAAAAATCTCGCGTATCAATTACAAGACTATTTATCTGGCAAAATAGATCCTAACAATATTGAATCATTACTCAAGGATTTATATCAAAAAAATAATGTCACAGATTCAAGAGGTGGAGGCCCAGTTTACGGTGTAAACGGCGTGAGTATTGTTGGTCATGGAAGTGCAACATCGGGAACTGTAGAGAGAGCTGTAGATTTAGCTCGTATGTGTATAGAAACAAAACTAATTGAAGAAATGAGTAAAAGAGTTCCCAAAGTAATGTCTACGATAAACTAGTAAGAGCTTAATATTTAATATGCTCAAATTTAGGAGAAATAGTGAATCAAGAAAATAAAGAAGATTCTATATCTGGAAAATTTGCGCTTGTAACAGGAGCTGCTAAAGGTATCGGTAGGGCGTCTGCTTTAGAGTTAGCAAAAATGGGTGTTAATGTTGCTATAAATTACAATTCCTCTGAATCAGAAGCTTCAAAAACAGTATCTGAAATTAAATCCCTAGGAGTTGATTCGTTTGCGACTCAAGCAAATGTAGGAGATTTAAATCAAGTAAATGCAATGATAGATGAAACTCTGAATCGTTTCTCACAAATAGATATATTAGTCAATAACGCAGGTATTATTGACGACAGTTTGCTACTTCGAATGAAAGATAAAGCTTGGGAAAGAGTTATTGATACAAACTTAAACGGTACCTTTTATTGTTCAAGGGCTGCTTTAAAGTTTATGTTTAAAAGTAAATGGGGTAGGATCATAAATATAGGATCAGTTGTCGGGCTACGAGGAAATGTTGGCCAAACCAACTACACCGCTTCAAAAGCAGCAATTAACGGATTTACATTTGCGCTTGCAAAAGAAGTGGCAACTCGAAATATCACTGTAAATACTATAACTCCCGGCTACATTAGTACTGACACTGTTGCGACGCTCTCCGATAAACAAAAGGAAGCCATCATGACATGGATTCCTATGCAAAGATTTGGAGAGGTAGAAGACATTGCCAACATGGTAGGTTATTTGGCTAGTAATAAAGCTAAATATGTAACGGGTCAAGTCATAAGCGTTGATGGCGGAATGGCGATTTAATTATTAATTAATGATTTCAGGTTTGGTACTATATAAACTAATAAAATAGATACCAATCCTACAAACTCTAAATGGAGACAATAACTTATCTATGACAGATTTTTCAGGTAAAAACACATTAATAACTGGAGGGTCAAGAGGAATAGGAAAAGCGATAGCTTTGGAATTTGCACGTCGTGGATCAAATATAATTTTCAACTATCTTAAAGATCATGAAGCGGCTCAAAAAACCGAAGATGAATTAAATAATTTAGGTGTTCAATGTCTCAAAATTAAGGCTCATTTGGGAGATCCCGATAAAATACAAGAACTTTTTACCGAAATATCCAAAAAATTTGGCACTTTAGATTTTTTAATTAATAACGCAGCTTCCGGTGTGCAAAGAGATGCAAAAGACTTAACCCCGAAACATTGGAACTGGACAATGGATATAAATGCCAGAGCTCCATGGTTATGCTCAATTGAAGCATCAAAACTTATGCATAACGGAGGAAGCATCATCAATATAAGCTCCGAAGGTTCCCGCAATGTTTTACCTTATTACATAGCTGTGGGGGCATCAAAAGCTGCATTAGAGTCTATTACTAGATACTTGGCAATAGAATTAGCGGACCAAAAAATAAATGTCAATGCGGTTTCTGGAGGATATGTAGAAACTGGTGCCCTAGACAGCTTCCCCAACAAAGAAAAAATGTTGGATGCCGGAAAAAACAATCCGTCCAATAAAATTCTTGAAGTTGAAGATATAGCAAAGGTAACTGCATTTTTATGTACAAAAGACGCAGAAATGATTAGAGGGCAAGTCATTGTCGTTGATGGAGGAATTACCCTTTCATCAAACGTATAAATCTCTAAGTTATTCTAATTGACTCAAAAGCTTCTAATGCTTTATTACGAGATTCTTTTATATCCACAATAGGGTTAGGATAATTCACACCTAAAGATACTTTTGCTTGTTCTAGAATAAGATTCGGCGCCTCCCATGGATTAAATAAATATTTATTAGGCATTTTTGCTAATTCAGGTACATGTCTCCTAACGTATACTCCATCTGGATCAAATTTTTGGCCTTGTGTCACAGGGTTAAAAATACGAAAATAAGGAGCCGCATCTGCGCCTGAACCCGCAACCCATTGCCAACCCGCACTATTACTAGCTAAATCAGCATCTACTAAACAATCCCAAAACCATTGCTCGCCATAATGCCAATGCAATAATAAATTTTTTACTAAGAATGACGCGACAATCATGCGAACTCGGTTGTGGATATATCCTGTCTGCCACAATTCTCTCATTCCAGCATCAACTACAGGAATTCCAGTTAATCCTCTTTGCCATGCTAATAGCTTGTCTTTATCTTCTTTCCATGGAAATCGATCAAATTTAGATTGAAGATTCTTTGTACGTAAATCGGGGTTGAAATAAAGTTGATTATAAGAAAATTCTCGCCATCCCAATTCACTCATAAAATGATCTATATTTTTGTCAGGTTCTTCCTGTTTCAACTTGTACCAAATCTGATTTGGAGAAATTTCTCCAAAATGCATGTGTGGAGATAATTTAGAAACATTAGGCTTTGAAGGATAATTTCGACCTTCTTTATAGTTTTTTATCCCTGTTTTTAAAAATTGGGACAAGTTTATATGCGCAGCTACCTCGCCCATATTCCAATGTTGAGCTATTTTTTTATCCCAACGGATATTGGGTATTAATCCCAAATCATCTATTTTGAGTGAGTCCTCATCTTTATTTAAAAAATGTATATCTTCTGGAAGTGGTAAAGGTTTTCGTGGCTCAGGTGAATTGAGCAAACATCCTTTACGATAGAAGGGGGTAAAAACTTTATACGGAGTCCCGTCTTCTTTTTTTATATTATCCGGGTCCCAAAGAAGTGATGCATTATACCTATGCAGTGATATTCCTTGTAAGGTCATTTCTTTTTTAATGCGAGAGTCTCTTTCTATAATATGTGGTTCATAAATTTGATTCCAAAAAATTTCATTTATTTGATATTTAGCACATAGTTTTAAAAGAATAGATAGTGGATCCCCCTTAAAAAATGACAATTTACCATCTATATTCTCATTTAACGATTTAAGGGAATGGTGTAACCAAACCATACTTGCTTGGCCAATAAAATTACTAGCGTCTTTATTAACATTATCTAATATGTATACAGGCAGAACATTATTATTCTTTGCTGCCTCAAATAACGCTGGGTTATCTAATAAACGTAAATCTTGATTAAACCAGTGAATAACATTAGGTTGAGTCATGATTTAATTGGATTAATCTCTACTGTAGACTCATTTAATTCAAGTTGATTCGTATTAGCAAGGACATTTTTTTTAATAAACCCAATACCTTCGTGATTAAAAACAGATGTTGTCTTGCCTACAACATTACCCTGAAATTTTAAATCACCCAATTGTAAGTCAGTCTCCCCTGACAGCTTTACCATTTGACGCTGAACTTTATCATAGGTATTAAGTCTTGCAACAACTTCTTGGCCAATATAGCACCCTTTATTAAAACTAATATGATCAATTAAAAGAGCTTCTAGAGGGTTAAATTCTTCTGTTAATTCAGTACCAAATTTTGGATACCCTAGTGAGATTCTAATATTCTCAAATTGATCTGAATCTAATTGGGTTCCGTGAGTTTTAAGGTACTCGGCAATTATTTTTTTATCAGATAATTGCCCAATAATATCTATACAGTTTTTTTGATTCATCTTATTAGAAATAACTGCTATTTCTACCCCATTTAAATTTCCTATAAAAAAATCATCAGTTTTATAGTTTCCAATTTCTGAAAAAATAGATTGTGGTTGATCTGAGAATATTCTAATTTGAAATGTTTCATCAGATATAACAACCTGAGTCACATCTTCCATAATTGTGTAAAATTCAATCCATTCAGAAACTTTATTAATGGATTCCATGTCAGAAACAATCATTAGGTGATCTGCAAAATAATAAACTTTTAACAGATCAATGATTCTTCCTTTATTAGTAGTCAAAACCGTAGACATGCCCTGACCTAACTCACTTAACTTAGAAATATCATTTGTACTAAGACGATCTAATAAGTCTACTTTGTCATCACCACAAAGTTTTAATCTTCCATGAATAGATGTTAAGTCAATAAAGGAAAATGTTTCCATTAGACACTAAAAGATGTTCCGCACCCACATGTTGTTTTGGCATTAGGATTATTAAATACAAATCCTTTTCCGTTTAATCCACCCGAATATTCTAAAACTGTGCCTGCCAAGAAAATATAAGATTTTTTATCTACATATAACTTAACGTCGTGTTCTTCAATTAATTTGTCGTCAACATTTGGTTCATCATCAATAATTTCCAACATGTATGTTAGACCAGAACATCCTCCCCCTTTAACACCAACTCTTAAGCTTGCGTCAGACTTTCCCTCAGCAGCAGCAAATTGTTTAACATGCTTAGCAGCTTCTTCACTTATCGTAATTGTTAGGGGTTCTGGGGTAATTTTCGTAGCCATTCTTAACTCCGTAAGATCAGATTTTCTAACTAGGAACATAATCAGATACTATGATTTTAATCAGACATAGAACCACAGTCAATACGTGACAGCTAGTTGATATCATTTTTGACAGCTACATAAAATAAATATAATACTTATTTTGGTTAAGCAGCAGCACCTTTTTTATCAGACCTATCAGAAACCGTTTGTTTCATTTTATTAGCTAATTCTTTAAGGTCCTGGATTAATCCACATTGAAGGCATTCGCGAAAGTTGCCATAAACATCTTCTCGGGAGTGCATATCTCCTCTACATTTAGGACAAGATCTATAGTAAACCATTAATTATATTCTCCACACCAGCATTTACATTTTATATACATTAATTAAACTTCGGTAATATTAATTACTGAAGTAGGGTTCACTAG
>CETH01049517.1_pt1 | contig 34342 bp, 35 predicted proteins | sample 361461 | NCBI WGS metagenome assembly CETH01 (sample SAMEA2622695, study PRJEB7988) | marine metagenome | isolation source: saline water (ENVO:00002010), including
TTCATCACCTTCATTGAAAGATAAATCTTCTTTAAGTTTTAATGTTATAGAACCTGTATTGGTTGATACATTAATATTTCCCGTTCTACCCGCTGAACCTCCAGCTATATCTAAGTCGTTGTCATCAATTCCTGTTATTGTATAAGCAACTGGACCGTCATTAAAGTTTTCGGTAGTAAGTGTTATTGTGAAGGGTTCACCTTCATTAACACTACCAGGAGCTGAAAGAATGTAAGATGGTGCTTTTGATGTGTCGTTAATATCAACCGTAATAAATTCACCAGTACCCAATCTAACGGTTATAGTTTGCGGTCCTTCAGTTAGTGAATCATTGACAGCTGTTAAGTTTAAAGTGGCAGTTCCCCCAGAAACTAAAAAATTTCCAGATAATTGTCCACCTTGTAAATCTTCAGCTTCAACACCTTCTATAGTGTACGGAACTTGAGTATTATCAGCAACACCTGTAGTTGTTAGGGTTACTGTAGCAAAAGCTCCTTCATTAATGATTTGACTAGACCTTGATAGAGAATATGAAACGTCATTATGAGCACCTGACCTGTCGGCATCTTTAGATTTACCATCTTCAAATCCATGACCCCTTTCAGAGGGATCATTCAAAGTGTTAGCTGCTACGATAACCTCTTCATTACCATCTTTGTGGACTAATACCCAACCTCTATCATCACAATAACATCTACTTTTTTGTTCATCATTTAGCCAATTTGGGAGTTGGCCATCTTCCTCTCTGGACCATAACTTCTTAACCATTTTACACCTCTATTTGAATTTATTTTTTAATATTTTTTATGATAATTGATTATCTTTTTCTGCATGTGCTGGGTCTCTATCTGGATCTAAAGAATCACCAGATGTTTCATCAAATCCATGACCCTTTTCATCTGTATTATTCAAACTGTTAGCAGAAACCAACACTTCTTCAGTACCATCTAGATGGACTAAAACCCAACCTCTATCATCACAATAGCATCTTGCTTTCTCATCATCTGTTAAGTAACTAGGTTTTTTTGCGCCGTCTTCATTTGACCATCCACTCATTTTATTCTCCTTTTATAAAACTTTTATAAGTTTATTTATAATTCCCCTAAAACAAACTTTTTCTTTGGATTCACACTCATTTTAGAATCAATCATAAATTTTCTAGAAATCAATATTGTGTGATTCATATTATCTCTATCTGAAAGAGAAAAATGTACATCTTTATACACCTTTTCTCCAACCTTTATATCAAAACTTACACAATACCTTTCTTCTGTCTTACTTCCATTATTTTTAATCAAAGATTTTTTAGGTAGAACTTTTTTTGTTATTTTTTTATCGAACCCTTTTATATAAAACTCAGCAGTCTTATTTTTAACTTGTAATTTATCAACACCAATAACATTATATCCACTATTTCCAGTGTCCATTTTAGCAGTCATTGGCTCAATACCCTTTTCTAAGACATCAACAACCTCTATAACTCCGACTTCTTTTGTCTCATGTTTCCAGTCATCTTTATCCATTATACCATCTACAAGTTTTGCAATCAATTCGGTTCCGTTGATATTTTTCTTTTTATCTAAATCCCAATAACTTGACTTAGAGCCAGGCGATGGATTAACTTCTAAAACAAAATACTCATCTTTGTATTCTATGATATCAACACCACAATAATAACAATCAACGGACTTTGCAGTTTTAACAGCAATCTCTATTTCTTCCTCTGTAGGTTTATAAGGTTCTACTTCCGCACCCAAAGAAACATTTGATCTGAAATCTCTTTTCATTTTCTTTCTTTTTGCAGCAGCAATCACCTTACCATTTAATACAAGAATTCTTCTATCGTCTTTGACTTCTTTATATTCTTGTAGGATTAACTCTTTTTTATTTTCTTCATCACTTCTTAATGCTTGAATAACGGAAACTAAACTGTCTCTGGAATCAAGTTTCATAACACCTTTTCCACCATGACCTTCTGTAAATTTTAGAATCACAGGAAACTTTCCACCGACTTCTTTGAGAGCATCGTCAATGTATTTCACATCACTCACTAAACAAGTTCTTGGTGTTTTGATGTCATTATTAATAAAGTTGATATATGCGTTAAACTTATTGCTTGCAGTTCTTACACTACTTGGGGAGTTAATACAGAAAACTCCATGATCAGATAACATCTTATGTAATATTCCAGCATTTCTGTTTGTTACAACAGTTCTTCTGGCAATACAAACTATATTATCATTGGAGTTTACTTCCATAGAATTACCCTCACCATCATAATTATAAATGATCAGGGTTTCTTTAGATTCACTCTTCTTGGATACATAAGCTTTATCAGAAGAAATCCTGTGAAGTTCAATACTCCTCTTTTTACAAACCTTTTCCAATCTATTTACAGTAGGTTCTTCACTATCCGTTGCAGATGTAAGAACTAATATTTTGATTTCAGAAGGTTTGAGTATTTCTTCCTCTTCTATCACAACATCTTCTTTTCCATTATTAAGATATTTTTTATATTGTGATATTCGATCCATTTTATTTCCTATGAGATGTACATGTTCAGTTCATACTGGGATTTTAATCCATAAACTTGAAAATGTAATTTCTTTCTATCTTCTTTACCATTTTTCATTAGTGTCAGATGATATTCATTAGTTTTACCGACAGAAGGTTTTTTAGGGCCAGTGCCAACTTTATTGAACATTTCATCTGAGTCTATTTCATATCCATTCTTCTCAGCAAACTTCTCTACTTCTTCAATTGCGGATGTGAAAGTTTTATGATAAATTTCATAATCTTTCTTTCCTTCTTTGAGGGAATAGTTTGTGAAATCTTTCCCACAAGCATCTACATATTTTTGCATCTTTTCGGAAAGTTCAACGTCTTCCTTGATGTGCTTTCCAGTCTTCTTATCAATAAACTTTCCAACTTTCATATCAAGAACAGCAGTTCCTTTAACATCATCTTCATGATATTCTTCATCTTTTGCAAACTTCATTGCTTTCTCCTTTGTCCTAAGAACTGTGGTGGAGTGTTTTCCATTAGTATGATAACTTATTACTATGAATACAGGAGCTCCAACTTTCCACTCTTTTGCTTCTGCGATTGCTTCTTCAAGTGATAGTTCTTCAATAGTTTCTTCTTCGTCCTCTTCGTTCTCACCTTCCCAATTCTTATCAATATAGTCAAAGAATTCTTTTTTCTTCTCGTCGTCTAATTCAGCAGGTGAGTCTATACCAAACTTTTTCAAAGCAGATTGAAAGAACTTTTGGTATTCTTCAGATTTTTCAAAAAGGTCAACTTCTTCAAGTTCAACACTCTCTTTTCTAACTTTATCATCTAAAGCTTTAGAAATCCAATCTCTAGCTAATCTATTCTGTGCAGGTTTCTTTATCAATTTTTTAACTTGTTTATAAACTTCTGTTAAATATTTCTCATCAGCAGCATTATTATCTACAATAATCATATTTCTAGCACCAAAATATTTCTGAAACAATCCAATATTTTCTTGAACAGCTCTCCACATTTTTTCAACTTCTTTTGGGTCTAATTTTCTAGACCTCGCAGCATTCCTTTCTTGTGCGATTTCCAAAGATGTATTGACGAAAACCATATAAGTGTCATATCCTAAGTCTCTAAGTCTATCAGCTTTCTTTTTAATGTTTGAGTAGTCTTTACCAGTACCATCTATAAGCAAACCTAATCTACCTTCCAAATAAAGTTTCATTCTTTTAGAAGTGACACTCTTAGCATTACCTCTAATCTCTTGACCTTTATCAGAAAAAATATCTTTTGCTGTTGTAGTCATTCCAGCCTTCTTCAAGAAAATCTCAAAAATGTCGTCACTATTTACAACCTTCATTCCAAGTCCAGCTGTCACTTTATTAGATACATAAGATTTACCGCTGCCAGGCCCTCCAGCCATAAATATAGCTTTGAAGATTGAAGGGTCATATACACCTTCTTCTATTGTTTCCAATTCATCGAAATCAACATCTTCAAGTTTTAAGATATCCTTTTCGGAAACATACTTTTTCTTCTTTGGGTCATAAAACATATCTTTTTTAGGGTCAAAATATAATTCAACACCCTTCTTAAATCTTACAGGGCCTTCCATATCTTTTATATCTGGCATCTTATTCTCCTTATTCCTGTGCAGCATAATATGCAGCTGTAGCCATTTGTATTATTTTCTCTTTTGATTTATCATCAAATCTTGGATCATCAGATTTTAGAAAATCCTTTATCCATTTCTCAAGAGGGTCAGATGGTTTTAAAACTTCAGTTATATAACTTTCACTGAGTTTCATCCCCTCTTTTAGTTTATCAAACATTTTCCTAGCATCTTTAGAATTCATGGGAGTGCCTTTTGCGAAAGAATCAAAATCACCTTTCTTAACAAACCCCCTCATCTTAGATGCACTCATTCCAGAAACATCATCAGCATCTGGATCTCTTTCTCCAGCAGATACAACAACAACTTTCTTAAACTTTGTGTACCCTTTCTTTTGCATGGAGTTTATCATCCCTTCAAAGGATTTTACTCTATCAGAACCAACAACAAAATGAAGTTCTTCATATCCATTTTCACTCAACCATTCTAATACTTCAGCAGGTGTTCTAATTCCTATAACATCTGGATGGTGTATACGGTTTTTATGTTTTGGGAATGATAATTTCATAAACTTGATTTTATCATCTATGGATAGTGGGTTCTTTTTTGGGTCATTTGATTTAGATGTAAAAATTGCGTATTCGGCTCCAAGTTTCTTTGCGTGACGAAAACTCTTGTCCACTAACAACTCATGTCCTGTTGTAGGTGGATTAAATCTACCAAATATCATTACAATCTTTTTCATATATTACACCCAAGCAGGATCTAAAGAAACTCTTCTCCATTGATTCTCTTCAACACAGATATATAGGTGTTCAGGACTAATCCTAATATCACCTTTTCTCCCAGGCTCATTAGGAACGTTTGGTGCTGGTTCATCACCAATTTCGACACTTCTGATAATATTCTGTTCACTTAGAGTTGTATCACCCATAGTTAAACTATTGTCACTTAAAAATAAGTGTCTTATTTTGTATTCAGCGTTACCTAAATCATAAGCAGCATTAGTGTCTGGTATAATGTGAGTATCTATTGAAATTCTATTATTACTATCAAAAGATAAAGTGCTTGTTCCATCTGTTATTGAAGATTGAACCCCACCACCACCAGCAATTGGAATACCTCCAGGAGTTGAACCATCGGAAATGAAAACTTGTTGAGTATCCGCATTGTAAAAAAGTTCTCCGGCATTACCGATAAAAGTTGTTGGGTCTGATGCTCCAAGTTTCTCAGTGAAAGGTCTATAAACTGTCATATTACTCTCCTAATAATTTATAACTATTTATACTACGATGAGACTTTAGACCAGTTCTTGTCAACTGTGAAATTTAATTGGGAGAATTCAAGTCTGTCAACGAACTTTACAGCACCACCAGATAGTTTATCAATAGCAACAAATCCTTCTGGTTTTGTAACTCGGATACCTTTATTATCAACTACAAAAGTTTCCATTTTAGAATTAACTCCTGTTTCTAATTTTCTTATCACAGAGTTCTTCAAATCTATCGTCAATAACATGAATTCTAATAGGTTAGCTAGTGCAACTTTTTCCTTGATTAGAAGGTTTAGGAGTTGTTGTTTTCTTTCCTTCTTCTGATTCTTTGTCTTTTCTTGTTTTACTTTTGCGATAACTTTATCTTCAAAATGATTTCCAAAATGAATAAGGAAGTTATTCACTCCAGTAACACCAGACTTTGGCAAAATACCTCTTCTAACATTTGAGTTGAAATATGTTTTCAATCCAGCACCAAGTTCAGAAGTTTTCAATTCATCGTGAACGGAAAGAATATTATTCATAGACTTCTTACTAATAGCATTACCAACTCTTTGGAGTTTAGCAATCTTTTTCTCTAAATCGGAAGTTTCTTTTTCAGAGAAAAGTGATCCAGTTACATCTTTATAAAATGCATCATCAACCCAAACTGAGCTGACTTTGTTCAATTTTGAAACATTAGCACCAAAAGATGCTTTCATGTCTTCCAGTTTATCACCAGAATATGTAGTATGAAAGATGATCCCGATTTTAGACTTCAACATTTTAGAAGCAAGATCAGAATTGCTAGGAACAGCATACATGATAGTATTTGGTTGAAAGGTGATGTAAGGTTCACCATTTATCTTTTTGGTTGTGATGTCATCAGATGTGAACATCATATCACCCTGTAAGACCCCTTCAATACCCAATTTAGGGAGTTCTTTGAGAGCAATGGATAGTTTGTCTTTGAGTTGTCCAGAGAACCCATATTTGTCTAAATCGGACTCCCGTTTAACAAGTTTAGCATTCTTGGAGAATACTGATTTGGTTCCAACAAAAAACTTACCATCCTCTGGGTCAGTACCACAGAATATTGCAGGAGCACCATCATATTTGACAGTGACATCAACACTCTTGTTTGCAGAACCAGACAATAAACCAATAGTTGCGTTTAGGAAATCTATTGTTTTAGATATTCCAGTATAACCAAAATTGAGTGGATTGTCTTCAAGGTGTTCAAGATGTAAATTCTTGTTTACTTTTGCTTCAACAAGGACATCTTCTTTCAAATATTTTCGTATAGAATAACTCATTTCAAAACTCTCACTAACTATTTAGTCTCTCACTATATTCTATTATACTATATTTGAGGGTGAAATATCAAGAATTATGCCTATTAGAAATGACACTATTAATTAAAAGGCTAGTAAAAGAGAGAGTGATCAAGTTGATCACTCTCTCAATGGCATTAGTACTGTTTAATTGGGACTAATGAGTTCCCATTAATATCATGTTTAAGTACAAATTGAGGAACACATCCCAAAATAGTGTACCTAGCTTCTGGAATGACTACAAGGTTAGAACCACTAAAGAAACTCGCAAAAGCAACTTTATGAAAGTTATTCCACCAATCATCAACTCGTTTTTGAGCTTTCTGAACTTCTTCTTTCGCTTTTGAGTATACTATCTCAGTTGTGTAGAACACAATATTAACATGTTCATAAGGATTGTTAAGCAAGTAATGTAAAATTTCTTCCAAGGCAGAATTTAAAGCCTTTCTACTGTTGGAACGAATGTAAAATACTTTACCAGATAGATTTTTTATTTTAGGGTTTCGTGAACCCCAAACTTTAACATCATCCAGTTCCATCCTTTCTAAAACGAACTCAGACTCAGATTTTCTCTTCAAAGCTTTTTTAGCTGTTTTGGTTGCGGATGCAGTGTGAGGAAACACTTTTGAAAACAATAACTCATTTATCAGGTATTTTTTCACATCTTCCAAGTTTTCATTCACGACACCAGCTTTAATTGCTTTCATAAGAGCTGGTACGTAGTCATCCATCTTTGCACCAGTTTTTGGTTTATCAACTATATTGGTTAAAAAACCATATCTTAAACTGTTGGTAAGAGAATCTCGTATTAGGTTATTTTTTCTAAACTCTGCAACAGGTATCCAACCTTGAGGTGTTTCACCCTCAATATTAGCCTGAACTCTTCCTCGACCCTCTTGAAACTCTAATGGGGTTCCTGGCCCATCGGATGCGACGATAGGCATAGATTCTTCTGGATTTGGACTCCATCCAGATCTAATAAACGAGCCACGTAGAGTTGCGACTCTACTTTCATTGGTTGCAACATCCTCATCTCGAATACAAGCTTGTCTGAAAACTGTACTATGTAGATGGGAATCTTCCAATATTGTGTCCTTAGACATCCAATAAATCTTTACAAGTTCCGAATCCTCCAAATCGGGAATACAGTCCTTGAAATCCATAAGACTGGTGTATCTATCCCAAAGCTTTTTTACATACGGACCGTCAATGTACGATTCAAATTCTGCATCCGTAAAAGTTAAAAATTTAACATTCGTCATAATTTATCCTTTGCGTTAAACGTTAATAGGTTTTTTCGCTTTCACACTTAAACCTAGATTTTGTCAATTGTAAATTTTTCTATTTATTCCTCATTTTAGAGTATGTTTCTTCTCCTAATTGTGTCATAAATCTGATATATGAATTGCGTGTCAATCCTATACTAGCACCGTTCTCTTCATATCTTTTGAGATCTTCTTTCGGCACACACATTGTAAATTTTTCCATTGTTTCTTTAGATTTTGGCCTAGCCATAATTTTTATCCTTTGCGTTAAACGTTAATAGGTTTTTTCGCTTTCACACTTAAACCTAGATTTTTTTATTTTTACATATACTATTATAACAAGTATTCAATCACTTGTCAATACTTTTTTTCAAATTTATTTTAATTTAATCAAATCTCGCTATCTTATAATCGGACAGATTGTTCATATCTCTTAATCCTACTATCGAATATGGATATAAAATGAATTCAAACTTATTGTTTGTGTCGGTTATTTTCATTTTGTAATCTAAATCTGGATCGCCGCAATGGCTTTTATAAACACCATTGGTGTCTATTTTAGATTTCTGCCAAATATTTTTGGAACTACTGGAACTGAACCCACAACTACCCAATTCGAGATAACTAAGATCACCAATGTTTTTTGAAATAATGTTGCCGTAAGATAAATCCATTTCATCAGCGATTGTTTGTAATGAATATTGATCATCTGGAATTGAGTATAATGCATTGACAACATGTAATGGAATCAACCCAGAACAATATCGAATTAACTCCTCTGGAAACCCTAGAAGCCTCACTATTTCATCTTCATCATAAGGGTTTAACTCAAACAAATGTTCAATATTGATATCAAACGTGCAAACATCGCCTAAAATAATTACATTCTTCATAATTTAATCTTCCGTCTTTCGACATTAATAGGTCTTTTAGCTTTTATACGTAAACCTAAGTTTTATCACTCGTAAGTATTTTATTCTCACATATAGTATTTATAATACCAAATATTGACTACAATGTCAATACTTTTTTAGTTATTGAGTACATAAAAATTGAACTGCATCAAAACATACATCGTGTAGAGCATTATGTTTTATAAAACTTACAGGATGTTCAATAGTATTTATATGGTTTCTACTCAAGTATTTATCTTCTATAGAAACATTCAAAAGAGTTCTAATATCACGATACTGATAATGTCTGAACGATCCATAAGTATTCAGATTGAGTTTTACAGATTCATACCACATAGGTTCTGTATAACCCCTTGACCAGACTGGTGTATTTCTTGTAACACCGTTCATTTCAAGATATTCATTCAGAAGGTTTTCCATATCAGGAAGCTTAACATCATCGTCACATCTTTTCAGTACTTGACCAGCTTCTTCATTCTGTTCAGTCCACCATAGAAGAGTTGACTTGTTTATATGTCTATCATAAGTTCTCATTTGATCTTTTGCGTCAAGTTTAATATACAAACCTTGTTGTAAAAGTTTATTGAACGTTGTCTCTACACCATCACCAGCAATATCATAATCACTAGGGTCAAAAGCTAGGACACCCAAACTTAACAATACACTATTTTCATTTAACCCTAAAGATTCAAAATCAAAAATCACATTTATCATAATAACCTCAAACTGAAATTCCAGAGAAATCCAGCGTCTTTTTCTTTTGAAGAAAGTTGCTACCATTACTGGGAGTTTCACCTTCTTCTCCTGTAGATACGGAACCTACATTACTATCGTCAATATCAAAAAGCCTCATCTTCATCAAATCATACCCAATACAAAATCTCTTATTAGAGTCTTTACGATTGTATCTGTTCTTGAGTTGTTTGATTCTAAACTGTGAAAGTTCTTCCAATTGATCATCTGTCATCATCGCAAACATAAAGTCAGCAGTGGCAGGTAGACCCCATGATTCACTCGTATTAGTCAAATCTGGGTCTGAATCACCATAACCTTCTCTATTTGTTTGTGTCGCAGTAAAGATAGGAATATCTTTTTCTACAGCCAAACCTCTCAACTCTTCCGCAATCGTTTTGATATACAAATACTTGTCCGCTTTAAATCTAGATGCAAGTGTAGAGGAAGCACAGATGTTAATATAGTCAACAAAAAGTATATCGGGTTTGAATCCCTTTTTCAATTCAAGTTCATCAAGCAATTTATTGAAATCAGCTGCACTACCTCTACCTGTCGGAAACTCTTTAAATATTAATTTACCTTTAATGTTCCTACTCTTTTCCTCTAACTTCTTTTGTAGGAGGGTTGTAGGGACTTCATCAAGTTCATTTATTTTTATGTTTAATAAGTTAGCATCAATCCTTCTAGCAAGTTCTTCTTCACTCATTTCAAGAGTGATATACAGAACATTCTTTTGATTAGCAAGACAATGTGAAGCAAAGTCAGTCATAAAGAAAGACTTACCAACATTAGTTCCTGCCATAACAACATTCAAAGTCTTAGAAGCAATACCACCTCTTGTGACTTTGTTGAACAAGTCAATTCCAAAGGGTATTTTCTTCTCGTCTTTCTTGTTGTAATACTCAAATCTAGCATCAGCATCTTCTATGTAATCATGCCCAAGTTCTATCTTGAACGTGACTGCAAGAGCTTGTTTAAGGATATCTGGAATGGTGTTTTTGTTTTTATCCACAGAACCATCAATAATGGAAATAGACTCCATAACCGCATTATATACAGACTTTTCTTGACACCACTTCTCGGTTTTTTCTAACAACCATTGTTCATCAGAAGTTTCAATGTCAAAAAGATCAGATGCAATCACCTGACAATCTTCAACATCTTTGTCTGTCATTTGGATTGTTTGAACTTCCGTCAATAATTCGTCTTTTACAGGGGCACTCTTATATTTTGAAATGTGTTTATTCACTATTGAAAAAATATTCAATTCTTTTTTATCATGAAAATATTCTTCATGAAGATGGGGTAAAGCTTTCCTTCTATAAGAATCGTTCTTGAGAATCCCCGATAATATGATTCTCTCAACTCGCATTATTCCTCCGTTGTATCTGTTGTTCCGTAACTATATCTTTTTATCACATATTCATCTATTGTGTCAAGTATTTCTTTTGTGAAATACTTTTCTGGGTCATCATAGATTGCTTTTGGGTAGAGTTTAGATTCTCCGACCAGAATCCTGTTACCACTCTTTTGAAATACTCCTGCTTCTAAACCAAGTTCAATCATCCCATGATATCTATCAAGACCCTTTTCAAAGTCAATTTTAGTTTCTATAGATGAACCTTCTTTGGTAAATCTGGATTTCTCCATTTTTATCTTTACTATATTTCCGACTTTCTCCGTCCCTTCTTTGACTTGTTTCTTACTCAGAAGGACAATACTGGAGGCAGCATATTTTAATCCACCACCTCCAGCAGAAGTTTGAGTAGGAATAAAACTACCAACACTGGTGTAAGTATGGTTGGTAATTAGGAGAGGGACGTTTGCTCTTCCAAGTTTGAGGGTGAGAACTCGGAAAGCGGATCTGATTAATTTTGGTCTTGTGAAATCTGCTTTATCAGAACCTGTTGTTGTATCATTCACCTCTTTTGCAGTTGATAACATACCCAAAGAATCAAGACACATCAATAGAGGGGGTCTATCTTTTTCTTTTACAGCAAGATAAGCATCAAGTATTCTGACTGCTTGTGACTTGAATTCTTCAATAGTGGCAACAGGAAAGATAGTTATTCTGGAAGAATCAATTCCACGAGAGTCGAACATCCCCTTCTCCAAGGCATTCTCAGTTTCAAAAAATAGAACTCTACCATCTGTATTAGATTGTAGAAAGTTCTTCACAGCCTCGAAAACAAAAAAGGTCTTTCCTGTTGCCTGTTCCCCTGCATATGCGGTAACTTTATTTCCTGGCAATCCTTTGTAAATTGAACCAGAAATTATTGCATTGAGAGTATAACTCCCAGTATCAATATATGATTGTGTTTCATCCATATCACTGGCATTCTGTGCAAACTCATTACCAGCAGCAGAAACAATATTACTAAAATCCATATTTTTTACTCCTATAAAACTATAATAACATATATTTTAGAAAAAGTCAAACAAACTTGAAGATTTTTTTGTCTTCCAACCTCTAGCATCAACAATATCTTCAACAGATTCAAGGAAAGCTTTCTCCCATTGTTTTTCATAGTCGATAAACTCTTCCAATCCAAACTCTTTTGGTAGGACATTCTTGACTGCAAAAACAGTATCGAATATTGGGTTGGGTTGTTTTAGATAACAGAACTTGATCTTTTCACCTTCTTCTATCTTTTCATACTTTTTATCAAGGTTCTTTTCGACTAAGTATTTATTGAACAACAAGGAACCTTTAACATGTATTGGAGTACCTTTTGTGTAAAGTGTATCCCTATCCGCATACTTTTTTAGATTATTGACACCCCTTGGAAACATCACATCCTCTGGATTAGCTTTCATGAAGTTTTCTTTTGCGGTTTCAAGAAAATCAAACAATTCCTCTTGATTACCATTCATCAAAATATCAATCGACTTCTTAATATTATCACGACAGATAGCTGGTGTGGAACTCTTCACCGCAGATATACCCATCATCTTGAGTTTGGGTTTTTCATAACGAACACCCTCTGAATCAAGAACATTGAGAACGTAGTGTTTCTTACCAATCCATATACCCTGATCAGCAATCACTTCTCGTTCCATAACCATCTTTTGTTTTGGACAATTCAGATAATCTTTCAATTCATCATAGAACTGTTCCATGTACGGCTGAATCTCGTTCTGTGAAATCAAATTCAGTTTGTCGGTGATTTCTGTTTTGTCTTTGGTGTCCATCTCTTTGACATAATCCGAAAGATCAAGATAAAGAGAATCTGTGTCAGAAGCAATTACGAAATCTTTTTCATCGTTACCAAATCTCTTACTTAGAAACTCGTTCATCTTTTTCTCAGCCCATCGAATAACTAACTGTCCAGATGTTGTGATACCTTCTGCAATACGAACATCAAAGAATCTAAAGAACCTGTTTCCAATCGCACCATAAGCAGAGTTCAATTGAATCTTCTTAACTAACTGAAGATTGTAATACTTGTCTGCCAACATCTTAGTTTTATGGTCTTTGGTTCTCTCATACTCCTTCTGTAACTTGATCATCTCTTTCTTGTATATTTTCCTATCCTGATACATTTTAGACATCAGGGCAGGTAGAATACCAGTCTTAGTCCTGTCATAAACAGAACCATTAGCCATCATAGACTCCTTGTCATTTATGTCTGGTTCATAGACCTGATTGAGTAAATCATTCACAGTAACATGTTCATTTTTTCTTTTAAGAGTTTCGGGTGAGCTGTTCCATTGCATAATGATGTGGGGATATAGAGAGTTCAAGTCAAAAGAAGTCACCCATTCATAGTATCCAGACTTAGGTTCTTTAACATAAGCGCCTTCAAATGGTTGACTTGGTTGTTTGATTTTTGGTGGAACTACAACATTCTTTTTTCTTAGTGCATTGAAGATAATAACATCCCACATACGAACTTGATAAAAAGTGTCATCATAATTCACTTTTGCATCATAAGCCATCGTCTGCACCATTTCGATGAAACCAAGTTTCTCTTCAAGTCGAACAATCAACTCAACGTCTTTCACATTATATTCAACAAACTTCTGATAGTCTTTTTCATAAAGGTCAAAAAGTCCTTCATACTCAGAGTAGTCCAGTTTCTTTTCACCAAGCTCAACAGAAGCAATATGATCAAGTCTGTAACTTTCTTGATTAGAGAATGTAAACTTTCTGTACATTTCAAGATAATCTAAATCGGAAACACCTAAAAGATTGTAAGTTTGCACTGAAAGGTTTGCATGTTTCTGGACAGTTCGTTCACGAATAACACCGAATGGTGACAGTTTTTTAGATTCCCTATCACCTAAAAGTGCTTTGATGCGGTTGACAAGATATGGGATATCGAAATACTTAGTGTTCCAGCCTGTAATAATATCAACCTCAAAACCAACCCAAAACTTGACAAAGTAATATAACAATTCATGTTCTGAACTACACTTCTTATAATGGATATTCTCTTTGTGTGGTTTGTAATCTTTCAACCCAAAAACAAAGTACCTCTTACCATCAGAAACCGTAATTGCAGTTACAGGTTCTGAAGCTTCTTCTGGTTTTGGAAAACCATTCTCAGAAGAAACCTCAATATCGAGATATAGTTTCTTCACCAATTTAGGATCAAATTCTATATCTTCTGGGTAATTGTCAGAAATATAAGAATACTCAAAGTTTGCCATCCCATGATAATCTTCTCTTGTAGTCTTTTGGAAACACTTATCTTTAGCTTCTTGAAGACCTTGGAAGACAATCTTCTTTAGGGGGTTGCCATAGATATCTTTATATTTTGTAACCTCACTTGCATTACATTTCATAAACATAGCAGGTTGATAGGGAACTCTATCAATAAATCTTTTACCGTTGACAAAACCTCTGACACACATTTTGTCATTGACGGAATTAACTGACGTATAGAAACGCATAAAACCTCTTTTCTTTTACTATTATAATAAAATAAAACGGAAAAGTCAAGTGTTATGCTAAAGATGGGCTGGTAATAATACCGCTAGTCATTCTCCTATATTCACCTTCTATCTGGTCTTGTGCGTGATAAAATAAAACAACATCTTGTGTGCTAACTGTAAAGGAATCTTCTTTTGCAAAGAAAACCCAAGGTACAAAAGTCACTTTATTTTCAACTGGCAACATAGTTACAGGCTTCTCAACTTTAATTAGAATATTCTGATTAATAGATTCAACCAACGTTGTAAAGTTAGTCTCTGTTCTAAAAATCACTTCCTCACCTGTTTTTAGTCTCATCGCATAAATATTCATTTTATATTCCCTTCATACGTCCGTGGCCATCTAGGTTCAACACTTTAACGTAATCAAAATTTGGACAAGTTTTTTCTCTAGCAACTTCCTTATGTCCATGGAAAGTCACCTTACCTTTATATGATTTTTGAATCTCTGAGCATAATTTTCTCAAAGATTTAAATTGTTTTTTTGTGAATTTTTTTCTACCGTGTAGGCATATAGCTATTGTTCTAACATTATGTCTTTTTTGAGCTGAAGGTGTGAGTTCTAAACTTCTACCTTTTTGAATGGTCCCATTTCTTTTTATAAAATAATGGTATCCAACTTGATCCCAACCGTTCTGGTCTACATGCCATTTTCTAATAACAGAAATGTCATCGTGGTGTTTCCAGTCACTATCGCTACAATGGATAAAAACTCTGTCAACAGTTCTTGAGGGTTTTTCAAAAGTAAAATCTGAATAAAAACTGTTACATAAAAATATTGTCATTAATAAAATAAAATTTGTGTGCATCATAATATATAGGTGAGAGGTTTTACCCCCTCACCGTGTTTAAATTTTGTTATCCTATTTCTAGAATTCTGGGTTGTTCCTCTTCAGGCACAACTCTTTCTAGAACTATTTTTAAAATCCCATCAGAAAGTTTTACATCTTTCACTATTAAATATCTTTCCAAAACGAAAGATTTGTTAAAACTTCTAGTTCCAATACCTTTATGAAGATAATCAAAAGAATCAGAATTTTGATCTTTTCTCCTATCACCTGTAACAATTAAAGTGTTTTTGTCTAAAATGACATTTAAATCTTCTTGTTTAAAACCAGCAACAGCAATTTCCAAAACAAACTTATTATCGTTATGTTTTAAAATGTTGTGTGGGGGATAATAACTAGATTCAGCCTTGAAACTGAAACTGTCCTTTAAAAAACTGTCAGCAATCGCCAACTCAAAAAATTTCGACATTTGCATAATAACTCCTTGGTCAACTCCTTAAATAAGCAAGTTGAGTAATAAAGACCCGAAAATCGGCATCTTTGTTTAGTTTATAAGTCTGACCTCACAAAGTCAGAATCAAATTTAATGTCAATATTTACCAATATTATATTTTGCTATAAGTTCCCATTCACTCTTTTTTGAGAATGGAATTATTTTTATTTTTTTTATATGAAGTTTATCTTCAATTTTATTTTTATCAACTAATTCAACCAACTCCCACTCTTCTAAGAGGGAACAAATTAAATTTCTTCTCTGAATATCTTCTTCTTCAATTTCCGTATTTTTTCCGTCTAGTTTAAATAATTCTTTAAAATGAACAATATAATATTTACCTCTTTTATGTAAAATATGACAAGATTGATACAACTTTCTTTCTTTTATAGAAGGTATCCCGATTCTTGTTAAGGTTTCTTTAATCTTCAGAAAATCTTCGGACTTCCTCAATTTAATCTCCACGAATCCTTGTACTATTGTTTCTTCTTCCACTTACTCCACCTTCACTCAATTCACTTTTTATTATAGATATTTGTTCATCATTAAGTAAAGATAATATTTCAACAGCCTTTTCGTTTCCAACTTTGTAATATTGCTTTACGGTGTCAACATTCTCCTCAATGTTTGACTTAATCCATCTACTAAATCTTTTTTTCTTTCTAATACTATTTAGTAAAAACTCATATTGCAACTTCTTGTCAATATCGAAAAATTGGTTCATTGTATTGGACTGCATAATGGTATCGGGAAAGTATGATAAAGTCTTATTAATAATAAAAGGATTGTATGCTTCCTCTATCTTACCATTACTATCATCCAACAAAACATTCTCTTTGGTTATATTTATAGAACCCAAAAAGAACTTAAATGGACAATAACTCTCTTTTGAATAATCCTCATCGTCAAATTTAACTTCATCTTCAAGTTCTTCAAATAATTTCATTTACAAACCTCATTAGCCATAAGTTCAGTGAGACAAGCAACAATATTAATCTCTTGATCAGCAACAAAACATGCTTTGTACTGATATTCAGCAAGAGTTACAACAACTGTTGGAATAGTCTCAGGTTTCATCCACTCATACATCCCATCGTAAAGTTTTCTGAAGAATCTTTCTGGGTCAGTATCACCATGATTGGAAACCCATTCACGCATCTTTGAAAAGTTCTTACTCTTTAAATGAACTATAAGTTCATCCATAGCTACATCATTAGAAATCAAAACATCACTGGTAATACCGCCAGAAGAACTAGCACATTGTTGTAACTCATTCAATACTCTTCTGAAATCAGGAAAGTGTTTTTGTATTAATTTTACAACAACTCCCTTATCATATTCAACGCCTTCTTTTACAAGAATCTCGCAAACTCTTTTATAGAAGGCAGCGGCCATTACAGGTTTCTTATCTTTAGGAATAACAAAATTTATTACACTACACCTTGAATGTAATGGTTTGATAATTTTGTCTTTGAAGTTACATGTTAGAATGAAACCGCAGTTAGCAGAAAACTCCTCCATAAACCCACGCAAAGCAGGTTGTAATGAAGTAGGATTCAAACCATCGGCCTCATCTAACAATACAAACTTCCTACCACCAGTAAAAGATACAGAACTAGCAAAACTCTTGATAGTGTTCCTCAAGGTGTCAATATTTCTTCCTTCAAGTGAACCGTTGATTTCTATGTAATCACAACCAAGAGTTTCCAATACTGCTTTTGCTACAGTTGTTTTACCTGTCCCAGCAGTTCCGTAAAGTAATAGATTAGGTAAATCTCCATTCTCTACAAAATTTTGGAACTTATCTTTGAGTTCATCTATAATAATACACTCTTCGATTGTTTTAGGACGATACTTCTGAGCCCAGATATACTCTTCACCGATATTCATAACACTCCTTATGAATTAAATTTAGAACCAGTTTCTGTTGATATCCAATACGTTCTGTTAGAATTTACAGATGTGAATTGTGAGATACATTGAGATGAAATCACAACATCATAATCATCTGGCAAAAGTTTGATATTCTCCATCAAGAAGATGAAAGAGAACTCATGTGGTGTTTCCCCTACAACGATTCTAAAACGATTACTATTAGCATCACTAGGTTTACCCAGTTCAACCGTAATAACCCCTCCAGAACCGTTTACAAATAGGTACTGGAGACCCATAACAGAACTAGCTTTCTGTAGTTTAGCTAAGGTGTCTGCATCGAGTGTGAATGAAACATCTTCACTCGGTAAGTCGATATGATTTTTTGGTGGAACTTTTATCAAATTCCTACTTGCGAAAGTGTATTTAACGGTAGTTGAAGCATTCTCACCGTCACGAATAGTCATGTAACCATCGGTTGAATTAATATCCAATTGTGGATTGTTAAATAAAGAAAGTGTACCCAACAAATTATTCAGATCATAGATACCAAACTCAGCTGGTAAATCTTCTGAAATCTGAGCAGTACATAAAACATTGTTACTACTGTTAATGGTGGATAAAGTATTACCAGATGTGAAAAGTAAACTCTGGTTAATACTGGCAAGGTTTTTTAAGGTTCTTAAAGTATCCTCAGATACGGAAATTGCACTCATAATATAGATCTCCTAGTTAAATGTCATACTACTATTATGACACATTTTGAAATGTTTGTCAACTATTTTTTGTGAGAGAAGTTACCAATTTTCTCAAATTTAATTTGTTTGTCAAATTTATCGGCTAATAAATCTGTTTTGTGTGATATTACAAAGGTGTTTAGACCCTTACCTTCTAAGGTGTTCATAACCTTCATAAAGTTTTCTGTTCCTTCAGCATCAAGTGAAGAATCAAATACCTCATCTAATATTAGTAAATTAGTGTTTACAGAGTTTTTCATTCTAGCTACTTCTCTCCATGTGAAAAGAATTGCTAAATCTATTCTCTGTTTTTCACCTTCTGAGAATGAATCATAAGAAAATTCATCCCTATGTCTTGATTTTATCACTTCATTGAAGTTTTCGTCAAGATTGAAATTAGCAAAGAAATCAAAATCATTCAAATACCCATTGATTAATTTGTTCATAATCGGAAGATATTGTTTTATGATTCTAGTTTTAATACCAGAATCTTTTAATAAGACGCTACATATATTATAGATCTCATTTCTTTCTAAAAATTCAACTTTACTTTGTTGAGATTCTTGAATTTGTTCTTTCATTTTATTTAGGGATTCATATTCCCCATCAATCATATCATTCTTATTTTTAAGGAACTCAATCTCTTTCTCATATTTTTCTATACTCTTATTTTGAAATCCAATCTCTTGATTCAAATTAAGTATTTCCGTGTTGATTTTATTTACAGTATCAACTTTATCCTGTTCAACTTTGATTGAATCTTTGACACCTGATATCATCTTCTGTATCTCAACAAAAGCAGAATCTAATTCTGTTATCCTATTCTCATTATTTGATATAATTTCAGATGAAAGTTCCTCATCGATATCTTGATGACAAGTATTACAATGATTGTTCTCCGTAAAAAACTTGTTTTCTTTTTTGAGCCTGTCTTTATTGTTTTTCATTTTCTTGAAAATATCAACAGTTTTTTCAAGTTCAGAATTCAGTTTATCAATATCACCAACATCTATCAACTCAATCTCTTCCATCTTTGTATCAATTTGGAGCTGTAATTCGCATATTGTATTCTTACAATCTTGAATATTTTTTCTGATTGATTCAACTCTATCTTGTTTAGTACCCTTCAATTTCTCAATGTACTCCTCTTTCATCTCAATACCAGATTCGAGAGACTTAATATCATAATCATTCTGTGACATATCAGTTTTAAGTACAGAAGATCTTTCCTTTAGAAGTGTGTTCATAATACTGAATATATCAATATCCAAAATATCTTCAATCACATCCCTTCTATTATTGCTTGAGAGTTTCATAAAGGGTGTAAAACTAGAGGAACCTAAAATGACTATCTGTGTGAAAGATTTATAGTTCATCTTGAGAATAGTTTTTTCAAGTTTCTTTTGGAAATCTCTAGCATCAGCTGACTGATTAATAAACTCACCGTTCAGATATATTTCAAAGATGTTGGGTTTGATACCCCTTCTCACCATATATTCTTTTGAACCTATAGAGAATTCAATCTCAACTACTGTACCCTTTTCATTTATAGAATTTATCATTTGGTTCTTATTGATATTTCTGAATGCTTTACCAAATAAACCAAAACAGATAGCATCTAAGAATGTTGACTTCCCTCCACCATTCTTACCCATGACTAAAGTTGAAGGACTGTTATCCAAAACTATTTCATTAAAGTAATTACCAGTAGAAAGAAAATTTTTGTAACGAACTTTTGTAAAAATTATCATAATACTCTATTGTAAATCAATTGCTTCTCTATGTAAAGACATTAGAACTTCTTTTAATCTATCAAGATTGACATTTACATCCAATCCATCGACATATTTGTTAAGTGTCGTGACAGTATCTTCAGCTTCGTTTACAATCTCCTCTTCTTCAACGGATAAATTTAAGTCTTCAATAATAGACAAATCAAAAGGTTCATGTAATTGAATTGAGTCAATAAACTTATCAAAAAGATAAGGGTTGTTCTTTGCCTCAACTAAAACCTTGACATAACTATTCTTACAAAAACTGAAGTCCTTTACTATCTTATCAAGAGTTTCAACGCCATTATCATTGTAAATAATCTTGTGAAATATTTTATGAGGGTTTTGATAATACTCCAAATCAAGAGTGTTTGTATCAAAAATATGATAACCTCTTGGATCATTATAATCAGCCCAAGTGATTTCATAAGTACTCCCCAAGTAAGCAATATTCCCCACTGTAGATTTATGATGATAATGTCCTGTCATTACAAGGTCATAGCTATTGAAAACCGTATGATTCATTCCATGATAACAAAAAGAGTTTTTATACATCTTAAAACCATTGAGTTCAAGATGACCCATAACAACTGAAGCTTCATTAGAATTAATCAACTCCATAGACTTCTCACCATTCTCTCTATTGATCCAAGGTAAGAATAATATTTTAGTTTTACCGAACTTAACTATCTCAGGGTCTTCGTAGATTTTAACTTTCTTATACCTATCACCAAATATTTCTTTTGGGGAGTTTACACGGTTTGTATCTTTGTAGTAGACATCATGATTTCCCACAATTATATGAAGTTCTACTCCATTCCTTTCAAACCATTCAATAAATCTTTCCCTAAAAGAGTTCAGTGTTTTAATATTTGCAAATTTCCTTCTATCAAAGATATCACCGAGATGAATCACTTTTTTTATTTTCTTCTTTAGAACTGTTGGGAAAAACTCTTCCTCCCAGAACTTGAAGAAATAATCATTGAAAATTTGACTATCATTTCTACCACCGAAATGTGTGTCGGTGATTAAAGCCAATTTCATTATAAAATATCCTTTATTTCAAACCCATAGGTATCGTATTTAACACCCTCATGAGTATTAGTAGCAAAAAGTAATATATACTCATTCATACAATTACAACCAGATTTTTTACAATCTTTTTTATCTTTATGTGTATCATCTGCCATCTGTGCCTTCTGAATTCTATCTTTCTTTTCTTCTTCAGTTTCCTTTCTTATAGGAACAGCATCTTCATAAGGTCTACCAGTTGCATCAAAATCTTCTGAATTATAAAAAACACCTTCATACTCTCGAATACTCATTACACCCTCCAAGGTTACTTATCGTCAAGAAATAATTTCAAATCATTATTTTTTTTAGTCTTAGGTTTCTTCTTCTTCTCGTTTTTAATTCTTCTGGATTCTTCATAATCCTTTATGAATTGGAAGAAGTTGTCATACATGTTTTCACCATCAACAGAGAAATTTGAAGTGTCGAAGGGATTAAGATTTCCAATTGAATCATGTCTATGAAGTTCATTTTCCATAGCCTTTAATTTGATGTAAGTGTATTTCTTTTCTTTTTCAATTCTACGTAGAAATGAATATGTAATAACTGTTGTGAAATAACTGAAGGGATTTTTACTCTTCTCTGGATTGAAGTTTCTAATATACCTCAAACAGTTCTCAACACCGTCAAGTATCATATCTTCTTTAAATGTGTAGTTTGTAAAGTTTGGTTTGGTTGCAATCCTTTGAGCAATCTTGAAGAAACATTCCCCAACATACTCTGGAACCCTTGGTAAATCAACACCCATCTCTTCTGCTACTTTACATTGATTAATATGAATTTTCACTGCTTCATAAAACTCTTTATTGTTTACGTAGTGAACTTTATCTTTTGGTTTTACTTTTTTAGTCATAATATAATTTTTCCTTTATATATATTATAATATATTATATAACATAAGTCAATAGATAAATTAAAAATAAAATTTATTTATTTCTCGGTGAACTTGACGTTGACCATTTCAATATCAAAGTTCTCTTTGTAATAAATTTTTAATCTTTCATTACCATGTTTGACCATATAATTTGACTTTTTCTTTGTACAGAAGTTGTCACAGATATCAAATAAGATACAACCATCTTTATTATCTCCAAGCCTCAACCCTCTACCAATAGATTGAAGTGACCGAACTTTTGATTTCGTCGGGGAGGCAAAAATAACATTATGTAGATTTTTTATATTAACCCCCGTTGAAAAAGTTCCATAGGATGCTACAATCAGGCAATTATCCTTACCTTCAACATCATTTCTGATATCTTCTCGTATACTGGCATTGATACCACCATGAATAAAAAACACTTCTTTACCTTCAATATCTTCTAATATATCTGATAAAACACTTCCATGCTTCTCAACATAAGTATATAATATTAAGGTATTGCCAGGCAAGTGTTTACACAAATTTTTTATAAATTTATTTCTTTTTTCGTGATCCAGTATATAATTAATCTCATCAACGTAATCCATTTTACAAACTTCTTTACACTCGTTTTCAGGGTATTTAAGAGTGATATACTTTATTCTGAAGGAGGAAAGGTGGTTACTATCTATCAGAGTTTTCGTTGTAACATGTCTCTTAACATCCCCAAACAACCCACACAAAGTCAATTCGTTCAAATTAATATCATCCAAAGTCCCAGTTGTACCAAATCGATACTCAGCATTTTTCATCTTCTCAAGGATTGCAATGAGGGATGTTGCTTTGGCTAAATGACATTCATCTGATATAACTGCTTTGAATGGTGCAAATTTTACTGGTCTCAACTTGTATACTGATTGCCAAGTGGTTATAATAACACTGGATTGAAAGTTTTTATCTTGTCCTGAATACACTTTCTGACAATATTTTTCTACATCCCAAGAATTTTTACTTGAATATTCTTCGAAATCTTGATACATTTGATGAACGAGACTTACATTTGGAACTACCAACATAAGTTTTTCATTAGGGTATTCAGAAAGAAACCATTGAATGAACATATAAATAATAAGTGACTTACCAGAACCAGTCGGACTTAATACAACCATTCTTTTACGTGTGACCATATCATGAAGAGAACTCATTTGATAATCTCTTGGCGGGAAGGGTAAGTTCAGTGTTTTGACCCAACCCTCCAAATCAGATATTGTTACAATGTTTGGGGAAAAATCATCAACATCCTCAAAGACAACTTTATAGTTTAGGTTCTCACAGACTTCCAATACTCTAGGCAATAAACCCACATATATTTTTCCTGTGAGTATATTGAGAAGTCGTATTTTACCATCCCACATACCTATCTTGTATCGTTGCATGAATTTGTAATTATCAGCAAAGAAAGTGAAATGTTCAGAGATATCACGCATAACACCTTGGTCAGCCACTATCTTCATGAATGTTTCATTAATTTTTCTGATTTTTACAATTTCCATATATTAAATAATACCAGACTCCCATTTAACAAGTTCTATTTCGTTTTTGATTTGAAATCCTCTGTTCATAATGAGTCGTAAAATTTGTTCAAGTAGATTGATTTTTATATTAGACACTTCAACCTGCTTTTCGATATCACAAAAAGATTCGTGAGATTCTATGTGTATATCTAAATCTGATTTAAGAACTTTAACACCATATGGAATCCAACCGTGTTTGTCTAAAGTCATTTTATCAAGAGTACCAGAAAAGTATGACCTCAGTGTCATGTAAAGCCTTCTCTTTTTTAGGTCAAGAGTTTTTCTGAATATTCTTTCGGTATTATATATTGTCATATACCTACCGTGTAGATTTGGGATGTCAAGATTATGTTCTGATAATTTATCACGGAACATCTTTCTATCAGTCTCCCACATTTTTTCTATTTCTTCTAATGAAATAGATTCTCGCATAGAGACTCCTTTAAATATTTGCGTCAAATGTCATTGAGTTAAACTTAAAAGTTGCTGTTGCGACGACTATATCATGTTCTGAAGTTGTATCAAATGTGAAAGAAGAAAGTCCTATAGGGAATATTTTATCAAATCTGACTTTCAAAGTGGTATTTTTATTATTAGATGTAATCATTAGTGTACAATGATCCAAATCATCTGGTGATTGATAGTCTTCTAATTTTTGAGGTGTTCCGGTTTTAACCAACCAATCATATATTTCTCGGTAATTTGAGAAGTCTTCATTGATTGCAAAACTAATTGATAAATCATCATACTCAATATGTGAACCATGTACATCAACGCCTTTCAAATATGATGGTTGTTTTAGTGTTGGAACATTTACTCCTGGAAATTCAAAAGATTGAATAAAATACTCCATACTTGGAAAATTAGAAAATACAGCAGTGAAATTATCTTTAGATAGAAAATTTCTATCAACTGGTTGTCTATCAATATAGCTCATAATATAATCCTCTATTATATTTATAATAGCAAAAAAACCCTCTCCGAAAAGAGGGTTTTTTTATTTATACTACATTATAATATTATAATAAGTTATCTACTTTAACAGCTCTGTAGTAACTGTTCTTTTTGTTACTAGCAACGTCACCATCTCCAGCAGAGGTTGCGAATGGGTTAGCTACCAAACCATATCGAGTTTTAAAACCGATTTTTGGTTGGAAAGTGTTTTCCCCCATTGCTCGAACCATTTGTAGTGGAACATATGGACAGTAGAATAATCCAGCATCATAAGCACTGGAACCTTTGTACCCTAAAGTGTAATATTCAACACCAGATACATAAGGGTCAATATAAACTTTATACCGACCATTCAATATACCTGCGAAAGTACTACCAGTATCATCAACTTGTAAACTATTCTGGAGTGCAGGATTATAATCTAGAACACCTGCCATCTGAAGAGCAGAAGCAACATCAGAGGAACAGATAAGAACATTACCCTTACCTCGTCGAGTAGCCTTAGCAATAGCATTAGCATCTCGTTCGATTTGGAATAAAAGCCCTTTGAACTTTTCAACAGACCATCGACCACTGGAATCTAAGTCTAAATCAAAAGTTCCAGGTGTTTGAGTGTCAGCAGCACCAGCGGAAGCAGTCAAATTAATCTTTCTAATCATTTCACGGTTAATTTCAGCCATAATTTCAGAAGAAAGAATGTTTGCTAACTCAGATTCAGCATCAAGATTATGAATTGCTTTCAAGTCTTGTGCTAATTCCATAGTGTATTCTGCTTTAAGAGCTCTGGACTTTGCAGTTACAGATACCTTATCAATGGACATTGCCATTTCAGCAAAATCACCAGCACCAGCAGCACCAGAACCTAAAAGTTCAGCATCAGCAGTTGCAATACCAGAACCAGCAGCATACGCAGCATCAAAAGGACTAGCAGCACCATTAGCAGTTGCGTCACCAGAAAAACCAGTATTAGCTTCATCATGAAGAGCTTCAGTTCCAGTTTGACTATCGTAATGACTCTTCATTGCGAAGATAAGCCCAGAAGGTCCGTTCATAGGTTGAACACCCATTACATCAAAAGCAATCAAATTTGGCATACTTCGTCTAATCATAGAGATAAGAACTGGGTCAAAAGTTTTTACATTAGCATTACCGTTTCCGATAACGTTAGTAGTTTCATTAAGAGAACCATATCCGCCATTCTTAGCTTCTTCCATATCACGATCCTGATTCTCTAAAAGGATTGCTGTGACTTTCTTTTTGTAAGGATCCTTAATCTCAGCAAACTCAGGGTGCTCAAGAACAGGTTCCCACTTTTTCAACAAATCTTCGTAACTCATTTTAATTTTCTCCTTTTCCGTATAGATTGTCAGAATCTAACATCTTAGTTACACTTGGTTCATCACAAATATATTTATATTATTTGTTTTTTACAATTATTATTTCCAATACTTCCCAAGGTCTTGGGCGTATCTTTCAATTTTAGTTTTAGGTTTTTCAGTAGTTTCAGCTACTACTTGAAGAGTTTCAACTTCTTCAATTTCAGTATTTTCTTCAGTAGTTGATTCTTCCTTTTCTGAAAAATAACATTTTCGGATTGTCTCCAACCCTTCAACATATTCCTCATCATTATCAAATTCAATTTTTTCTGCAAGTTTTTGCAGTTTCTCTCGTTCAACTGTCGTTAAATCTTGAGTGTTTTCCCAGAACAAAATTTCTCTTTTCTGTTCATGGATAGTTGACTTCAGTTCGATATTTTTTTCAATTTCGTCATTCAACTTGATTGATGTGTTGTCATGAATCTCTTTTAGATTCACATACTCATTCTCTTTATCTTCAGGAATATCAATATAATTTTCCTTGAAAAGAGTTTTCAGACCACTCATAAACTCTTCGGTAATTTCCGATTTCAACCCTGAATGAATAGCAAGTTTATTATCATCTTGCCAATCTTCAATAGAAGCATTCAAAAGTTTATCAACGGCTTCTGATAACTTCTCTTTATAGTCAAGCACTTGTTCTTCCATATCTTGTTTGAAGTTTTCTTCGATATTACCTTGAACTTCTTCAACTCTTTTAGCAACAGCAGTTTCGAATAACAAAGTTGCTTTTCTTCGAAAGTTTACATCAAACTCTTCACCTTCGAAAAGTTGATTTACATCGTCAGATAATTCAATATCAGTTAAGTTCAATCCACCTTCTCTTTCAAGAATTTCTTTTTCAGTAGCAGTTAAAACTTCAACCAAATGTTTTACTTTAAATTGTAACTCATCTTTTGTCATTTCTGCTAACATGGAATTAATAGTTTGAACCATACCTGATTTTGAAGTTGGTAAAGTTTCTAGAAGATTCTCCAATACAGCACCAGTTTCTTCAACTTCTGTTTCAGTAGTTTCTTCTTCTAATTCGGAAATTTCAACTTCAGCAACTTCAGTAACTTCTTCTACAGTTTCAGTTTCAGTTTCAGTTTCTGTAGTCTCGGCAGTTTCAGTTTCTTCAGTAGTTTCTTCCGAAATTTCAATATTTTCTTCTTCATTTAAAATTTCACTTTTTTCTGACATTTTTAATACTCCTAAATGTATTCCATTCATTATATCTTATTTATAATAATTAATATTTACAGTTTCGAAAGAAAATCTTCAAACAATTTCAACTTCACCATCTTCAAATCTTTTGATGAAGTCTTCTCGACAACTTGTTTATAATCTTCTACAGTTTTCTCACGAATGATACCGTTATCCCACACCCATTCTCGACCTTCCATAATACCTTCAACGAAAGCATCAGGTGCAGATGGGTCTGCTACGATATCAGCAGGGGTGACGATTAAAAAGTCACTCTGGACTTTCAATATCCCATCTTCCTTCATTAATGATCCTAGACCTCTAGATGAGACACCAAGTTTTCCACCGTCTTCAAGAAGACCTTTGACGATGTTACCATAAGGGGTACTTGATACTTGAGCCTTACCTACAAAGTTTGAACCATCTCTCCTTAATGAAATAATCCTATGTGAAACTCTCTCTAGATTAATAGAAGGGTTTGATGGATGACCGAGTTCTCCATATGCTCTATTTTTTTCTATGAAGTTTTTGGAATACTCTTCAACCTTTTCAGCAAGCATGTTCGAACCATAAACTCGACCATTTTTGTTTTTAACATCTGCTTGCATAAAAACACCTTCAATGTAATATCTTTTCTCACCGTCTTTTTCTTCGGTAATGAATTGAAGGTTTTCTTCTTCTATCAACTCTTTTATCAGTTTCATCTTAACTCTCTTCTACCTTCCCCAATTTACATATAGAAAAAGATAGTACTTTACAGAAGGATGATAAATTTTCATTCAACTTATCCCTCATAATTCTTCTATTATCTCTGTTTAAACTTTCGTATACAGTTTTAATAATTTTAGACACTTTAGGGTCTATAACAAAAGAACTGTCATCAGATTCAAAATATAGTTTCTTATCTCTATTTTTTTCAACAGACTCAACAATTAGAGAATATACATCTTCAACTTTTTTAGATGTTGCCTCCAATTGTAGGGTAGACCTATTATCATCTGATATTACATTTTTCTTTTTCTTCCTCTTTTTGGGTTTACTTTTTTGTTCATCCAAAGATTTATCATCACCTTGTACACCGTCAATAACTTCCACAGAATTTTGGTCAATTATTTCTTGGTCTCTTCCAGTAACAACTTTAGATGCTTCTACAATTTCATCTTGAGAATTCTTTCTTAGATTAGAAAAAGTCTTTGAATTCTTAGCTTCAATAGATTCCTCTTCCTCCACAACTTTCAGATCTTTTAAAGATTTCATTTACTCTTCTCCAGTCTCATCAGGTTCATCATTTAAAAAACCTTTTGAGATATTCACCTTTTCTTTTTCTAGAAATTCAACTGCTTTGCGGTCAAGAACGAGTTTTACAAGTTCTCTAGCCTTAGATAAATTCCCTTTAGATATATTATCAATTATTTCAAAATTTTTACTCATAATAACTCCATCACACATTTATTTATAATATGTTAAAAGTGGAAAAACACTTACTTCATTTCCTTTATAGTTCTTTCCAAACTTTCAATTCTCTCATCTTGATTTTTTACACACTCAACTAGTAAGGCAACAAGGTTTCCGTAAGCAAGACTTTTGAGACCTTCTTGATTCTCATGGACAGCTTCTGGTAAGACCTTCTCAACCTCTTGTGCTATTAGTCCGACCAATCTCAAGTCTTCACCTTTCTTATTGAAAGTGTATCCACCTAACTCTTTTACTTTCTCTATTGGGTCTGATATTAGTTCAATATTTTCTTTGAGTGTGATATCAGAGGTTGATGTTATTGTTCCTGATGCTGTTAAATTACCAGAATTATCTATATCAACTTGGTTAGTACCCGATGTTCTGAAAATAATTTTGTCCGATACCGTTGACGAACCGTTCCTGGATTCAAACTTTATACCAACTCCACCGTCACTGTCACTAGTTACTCCGAGTCCAAAATTCAAACCCCAAAGACTAATTCCTGAAGATATTGCATCCAGATTATAATACTGATTAAACCCAGAATTACCATGAGTTGCACCTCTTCTAAATCTCAATAAAGTTTCATTACCTATTAATGTATTGGAATTAATATCTAATTTTGTTTCGGGTGATATTATATTGATTCCGACATTTCCAGAGGAACTAATCCTCATCTTTTCAGAGAGCACACCGGCCGCACTACCTCTCCATCCGTCATATGTTGCAAAAGTTAAAGCTGTATCGCCTGTTTTAGTGTCAGCTCCTGTACCATCATATTCTGCTTTCATGTAAGCAACTGTAAATGGGACATGTTCTGAATATTTTGGGTTCGTGTCAGCAATGAATTCTAATTTTGTACCTTCACCAAATTGGTCAGTATTTTCGGGAATGTCTACGTTATCAAAATTACCTATTTTGATGCTAGCACTCATTGCTCCAGTGTTTATGTCCAATTTACTACTCGGTGAAGCTGTCCCGATTCCGACATTACCACCACTATAGTTAATACCGTTTGTGACAGTTGTCCATTGACCCATAGCACTTGGGGGTAAGTTGACATCTGTCCAGACTTTTTGTAGAGTTCCCCAAGTATTTCCAGCACCAGTTCGGAAATATAAATCGTCACTGCTGTTTAGACTGTCAAGTTCTGAATTTGCAAACAATTGCCAAACTTTATATGAAGTATTATCCCAACCTGATACGGTTATGCCAGAATCCCAAACATTAGGTGAACCCGAAATTTGGTTAGTGAAAAATGTTGATATTGATTTATGCGCCCAATCTGTTGGTTCTATATCCCCTGGACCAGCTGGGTTATCAGTGGGTGCGTTCCTTCTATCTTGAACATGTATTCCATCCCTTGCGTAAATTCTACCTTCAACAGTTAATTCAAATGGTGGGTCATCAGTTCCAATACCGACATTTCCGTTTTCATCTATTGAAAATCTTGTCAAATTTGCAGTTGCATCATAAATATCAAAATTTTCAGCTGCGGAACCACCAGAATATAGAACCCATTTTCGACCATTTGTGTATGATGTATGATCGAGTGTTAGTGTAGGGCTTTGTGTTGGAGTTCCGTCTATATAAATCTGACCCCTAACATCTCCACCAACATGTAGAATCTGGCCTGGACTTTCAGTTCCGATTCCGACATTTCCATTTCCTTGAATATTGAGTAAACTATTTTTATTGAATATTCCAATTTGAATTTGTTCTTCTCCATCTGTAGCACTGTTCTTAAAACTTATGTGACCAGAATCTCCAGTAGACTCAGCATTACCAAACATTATTAGTCCAGAATTTGTATTTGATATATTTGGATGTAGAACTGCTATTCCTCGATGCCATTGATTAGTAACAGTACTGTTTGTTATTCTTAAATCTTCAGTTGATGTTCCAGTTATATCAGAAATAATATCTAATTTAGCAGATGGATTATTGGTTCCAATCCCAACTTTACCATCGTCCAATATAGAAAACATTGAACCATCATCAGCAGTTTCAGTATTTATGAAAAACTTATCTGCATTTTGACCAACGTTCCAAATATGAGCAGGATTATTTTCATCTTCAAGGGTTATTATGGGTGTAACATCTTTTATATGTAATACAGAAGATGGATTGTCTAAACCAATAGCAACATAACCATTGTCAAAATAAATGTCATTACCATTCAGTCTCCAAAGAGCAGTCCCATTCGAATATATGTCACCTAAGACATTAAGATCAGTATCAATAACCCATCTACCAGAGGGTCCATCCGCCTCATCCCAATATATTTTTTGGGAAGATAGTCCAATAGATGGAACATTCCCTCTATTAACTTCAAAACCTGATTGTAATGTTCCACTGTAAATTCCAGTATCATCAACATCAAGATTTAATTGAATTATATCGTCTTTGAATGTGGCAACTTCTGTATTGATAGTTGTGGTTGTACCTTTAACTGTTAAGTCACCACCAACAAATAAATCATTATTAATAGATACATTACCTTCTGCTGGACCATCACTAGCATAACCATATGAAATATTACCAGATTCATCAGTTTTCCATTGACCTAATTCATATGGTAAATCATTCCATCGACTACTGTTACTGATACCCACTTTAAATTTTTCAGTATCCTCATCATATCCAATTTCACCTAATGTCAATATTGGATTATTTGCAGCCCAGTTAGATTCCTTATCTCTTCTTATTTGTATTCTAGCTATCATCACAAACCCTTTTTATTATTTATCAATCTTTTCTCTGAGTTCATCTATTTGCTTTTGTTGTTCTTTCACAGTTTCAACTAGCAGAGCAACTAAGTTTCCATAAGCAAGACTTTTAATTCCATTGTTTGATGATACCGCTTCTGGTAGAACTTTTTCAACATCCTGTGCCATTAAACCAATAGTTCTTTTATCTTGGCCAATTCTGTTAAAAGTATATCCACTCAACTCTTTCACTTTCTCTATTGGATTTAGTATAACTTCAATATTTTCTTTGAGTGTAATATCGGATGTGGATACAACATCACCAGTCACTGTAATATCACCTGAGAATAAAGAATCTCCACCAACTTCTAATGTTTCTGTCGGTAAACTTCCAGTTCCAATTCCAACTTTTTGTTCAGATACATCAACTATAATGGAACTGTTACCAATATAAACATCACCATCTGTTAAAGAATTTCTCATGAATGTTTTATTACCAGAAACTAGTTCTAAAAAGTTTCCACTGTTCTGTATCCTAGTAGTTCCATTTATACCTTGTAAAATCAATTCTGGGTCTAATGAACCATTACCAATTCTTACACTACCTTGATCATAATAGATATCAGTATTATTTGATTCCGATGACCATATAAAAGTTTGTGGAGGTAAAGTTAAACTAGTCCCATCACCAACAAATTTTGTTGCTGTGATTATTCCAGAATTAACACCATCACCGGTACAGGTTATATTATCACCAACATCTAGACTACCACCAATACTAACATCCCCTGTCAAATCAACATCACCATTAACATTTAAGACGTTTTGATTTTCACCAACCCCATTACCCGATAAGGTTAATGATACTGCATCTATACCTATATCATTAAAATTACCATTTTGTAAACCAGATATATCAGAAACAGTTAATCCAGAATTTTCTATTTTACCTGTTTGGTGGTCACAAATTAAGATTTCATCACCAGTAACTGTTGGTGTTTTAAGATTATCAACATATATTGAACCACCAACCAATAAGTTATTAGATTCTGTATATAATGAATTCAACCTATTCATAATGGAGTTTGTTTTTTGACGCCATTGTTCAATAGTATTCAACTCATTAACTATTTGTGGTTGTGGTAATGTCTCAGGTATAGCCATTTTGGAAACTCCCAGTTATTATCAAAAGTATTTATATACTTACTTTTTCTTTCTAGTAGATCTTTTTCTTTTTTTAGGAACTTCCATAATTTGTTCCAATTCATCCTCAACTTCTTCTAAGGAAACCTCTTCAACTTCTGGTTCAATAACTGGTTCAACTTTTGGTTGTGCTGCAAGTAATGTGTTATATATCTGAGCGCATTTTTCTGCTACTCCAAGTCCATTTGTTTTAACTACACTATCAAGTGCGGAAATAATACCTTCAATCTGAGATTGAGACATTTCAACTAAGAAAAGTGGTTCTTTCATTTTAAATACTCCTATTGTATATATTAAACTAAAAAAGGGAGTGAGAAAACCCCACTCCCAGATATTTATAATACTAATATCTTAAAAAATAAAATTAGGACTTGATGAAGTATCTTACTTCAATCTCGTCACCAACTTCGAACATGTCACAGGACAATTTCTTGAAATCTCCAGATCCATCATTCTCGAAGTAGTAATCGTTGGAAGTTCCAGCATCATCAGAAAATCTTAATTTCTGACCATTCAAGAAAACCATAGATAATTCGTCGAATTCAGCTTCAACTTCGATAGAAACTTCAGCTTCATTAGCAGAAGAAATCTCGATATATTCGATGATTTCCTTAACCTTAACATAAGCACCTGTGGAATCAACCATCAACATGTCTTTCGCTTCTAAGTCAGACTGTCCAGCGGAAGCAACTTGATCGTCAACATAAGCCTTAACAGATTGCTGAGTAGGAATATGTGATGCAGAATTGGAAGACATGTCGTCTTCATCGATTTCACATCCAAGCATTGAGAATTCAACTGAATTAGCAGCGATGGTAGCTTCAATATCACAGTTTCCAGAACCGTCGAAAGTCTGAGAACCTGATAGGTCTCCACTTAAAGAAAAAGTTCTAGCGTTATCAAAAGTAATGTTACCTTCGATAGTAGCAACCAAAGTTGCCTTGTTGGAGGATACGTCTGCAACAGTAGCAGTAGGTTCGGAAGTAATACCGTCGAACAACTTAAACTTACCAGAGTCACTCTGATCTCTAAAAAGACCAGCATACTTGTCAGAACCGTCATTGTAAAGACCGTAGAAACCTAAGTCTAAACTGTCAGCACTGTTTGATTGACCCAATTTAATCATTGGATCTTCAACCTGTAGAGTTGAAACGTTAACTTGAACACTGTCACCGTTAACCACTAGGTCTCCAGAAACAGTTAAGTCTCCACCAATAGATGCATCAGAACTAGTTGAGATGGTAGCGGAAGACATAGCTGCAGTTATGGAAGCAGACTGAGCACTTAAAGAACTAGTAACTCCCAAAGTACCACCAACGGTAGCATTTCCAGTGATAGTAGCAGTAGCGCCACCAACGTCACCAGTAGCATTTAAGTCACCAGAAAGGTTAGCATCAGCAGCAGCTAAGTTTCCACTCAAAGTAGCGGAAGCAGCAGTAACTGCGTTAGTTATAGCAGCAGAAGCTGCACTTAAAGAACTAGTAACACCTAGAGTGCCACCAACAGTAGCGTTTCCAGTGATAGTAGCAGTAGCTCCACCAACATCACCAGTAGCATTCAAGTCACCGGAAAGGTTAGCATCAGCAGCAGCTAAATCGCCACTCAAGGTAGCGGAAGCAGCAGTAACTGCGTTAGTGATGGATGCAGAAGCAGCACTAATAGAACTAGTAACTCCCAAAGTACCACCAACAGTAGCGTTTCCAGTGATAGTAGCAGTAGCACCACCAACATCTCCAGTAGCGTTTA
>CETH01028442.1_pt1 | contig 34274 bp, 27 predicted proteins | sample 361461 | NCBI WGS metagenome assembly CETH01 (sample SAMEA2622695, study PRJEB7988) | marine metagenome | isolation source: saline water (ENVO:00002010), including
CGTTCGACCCTTCATGACGCGTTCATAGCCTTCGAGTACTGCGGCCTCAGATGAGGGGTCCAATGCCCCTGTTGCTTCGTCCATCACTATCACGGCAGGATCGGCTAGGAACGCTCGGGCAATCGCTAGGCGCTGACGCTCTCCTGCTGAGAGTTGACGGCCACGTTCTCCGACCAGCGTATGCAAGCCATCCGGCAGGAGCTCTAATAGCGGGGTTAGTCCGGCCGCGTCGACTGCTGCTCTCACTTTGTCATCAGTGGCCTTCGGATCTGCATATCGGACGTTGTCAATGAAGCTCGCATGGAATATGAAGGGGTCCTGTGGCACCACGGAGACGTGCCTGCGTACATCTTTCAGCAACAGGGTCGACATTGGAACGCCATCTAGTAGAACCTGACCTTCTTGTGGATCGAAGTGTCGTTCGAGGAGATCTGCCAAAGTAGATTTCCCACACCCACTTTCTCCGACGATTGCCACTATCTGTCCTGCTGGGATCTTGATGTCGACTTGTGAGAGGCCGCCCACTCCTCTTCCAAAATCAAAAGAGATCCCTTGAAGTTGGATCTCGCCGCGGCACGTTTCCATGAGTTTCGGTTCGGAGACTTGCGATACATCTGGCCTTTCGTCGAGAACCTCATGAACGCGAACCAGAGATGCTCTGGCTGTAGCTATATTGGTGTAGATGCCCATCAGTCCTTGGACTGGGGCCATAAGCCGCGCTTGGTATGCCATGAACGCCACTAGGGTTCCTAGCGACATGGTACCATCAATTACGCGGTATCCACCCAAAAGGAAAATGAGTGCAGTCCCGGCCGTAAGGAGGAGTCCCGGAAGGCCTCCGGCTACATATGTGTAGAGCCTCATTGAAAGGAGGGCCTCGACGAACGCGTCGTTTCGATTTCTGAATCTTTCTATCTCTCGCCCCTGAGCATTTGCGCCTACGACCGTGCGCATTCCTTGCAGGGTCTCAATGAGGAAAGAGCCTATCTGCGAACTTTTCTCTCGCAGCTTTGTGATTCTCGTCTCAAGTTCGCTACGGTATCTGACCAAGGTATAGAGTGATGGGGGCATCACTACGAGGCTCGCCACGAAGAGCTGCCAGTCGAGGTAGATCAGCATACCGACAGTACCGATCAATGCGATGACTTGGCCGAACCATGATAGTGCGGCTTCAGAAACGACTCTCTGGATTTCTCCGATATCGCCATTGATTCGGGTGACGATGTCACCTAAAGGCGTACGCGCATAGTATCTGGGGGAGAGGCGTTGGAGGTGTCGGTAAAGGTCGAGTCGCATGTCGAACAGGATGTCAGCGGAAACTCCGGTATACCGCATGCCGCTGAAGACATTCAATCCGAAGGATACGAGTGGTATTACGATTACCAGCCCCACGATTTGGAAGAGTAGCGTTAAATCGCGCCCGAGTATCGCATCGTCCACAAGTACCTTTGACAGATAGGGAAGGACGAGGGATAGCCCTGTTGAGAGGATCGAAACCAAAACGACTGGAACGAGAGCTCCCCAGTATGGGCGAACATAATCGAGTGCCCGGCGCAGGTGATTGTCGATGAGCCTCATATCACCACGCGAGGACCGTGGAGAAGCTCAAGGTCTGCACTCACTATGAAATGACGGGAGCTAATCGCCACCAGGGATGATCGCGATATTCCCGAGCGTCATATCCTCGTCGAACTCCACCGTCCGCATGAGTGAGAACGTTTCTGCATCGTAGACGTCAATCGTGTTCCCAGCGACGTGGATGTACAGCTTAGTCCCATCTGCGCTGACTTCTAATCCCATCCGCGGACGCCCAGGGAAAGGAACTCGCCTTGTCACGACCTCGTTAACAAGATCAAATTCCCAAAATTCGTAAGCCTCTATGGTTGTGTAGAGTGCGTAAGCTTTTTCACCATCAGGAGCCATTGCGAATGCACTTACCGGTTCCGATGGGCCTACGGTGTAGAAGTCTACCTCCTTCTCACTGAGTCTGACGCTCGCGATCCCCATCAATGTCCTATTGTGCACGGGGTCACTCATACGCATAAGATTTGTTGCTAGTCCTGGCTCATCGTATGTCTGAGAGGCCGTACTAAAACTCGGTCTGCCGAGTCCTGGCTCTAGAGGGTTCGAAATCTCCCATCGATCAATTTCTTCGTATGTCTCCGAGTCAACGGCTATAATGTCGTTAGTGAAGAAGTAGAGTGTTGCCCCATCAGGAGAGTATCGGAAGTTGACTCGGTCGCGCTCTTCTCCATCCGGCCATGGAACAGTGTCTGTTACGATCTTTTTACTGAGGTCGTACTCAAGGATGAATGGGCCTTCGACTGAATAGCGGTCCACCATTTTCGTATGCCGCCGCCCAAACACGATTGCTTTCGGTTCAGAGGGATGAGGAGCAAATGCACCGATCCTGAATGTTGTGTCACCCTCGGACAGGCTGTATTCGTCCACCACTTCTCTGGCTGCAATATCGACTACTTGTATGTACTCGGCGGACCCATCACCCACGTAGAGGTGGGTCTTCGACTCGTTTAGCTGAACACCGTTGGGGATGATTCGGTTCATTTCGATGCGATCGATGACCGTTTCTGAGCCCTCGTCCCACACTAGCATCTCGTCCGTGTAGGTTGAGATGTACCAAGTGGCATTCTGAGCCTTCGTTTCCAGGGGAAGGATCCCGAGGACTGATGCCGTAAGAACGGCGCAGAGTGGTTTTCTCATCAAGTCGGTTTCGGCCTAAGGAAAGATCAGGTCGAGTTTTCTCCAGTCTTTTTGAGCTGCCGCACACTTCCCAGTCCAGTCAGGTGCATGATTGAGCTGGTCGGGCACATGCGCTGGCCAGAAGCAGGAGATGTGGCAGTCGAATATGTCTCGTTCGACCGGTTGGCAAAGCCCAGCTGTACCACCTCGGTTGTCGACTTCCCATCCGGGTGAAAACTGAAGGGAGCAGCCAAGTGGGAAGTGCGGCCCATTCTCCTCATGTGGAGGTGTGCGCAGACCGACGACATCCAGATCGTCCTGTGCCGTGGCTTTCTCGTGCTTCAGGTAAGCCTCTATCCTGTTTGCCTTTTGGTTGACCGATTTGAGTCGTTTCATGCGTCGAATCGCTCCAAGAACCTGGGGTTTCTTTCTGCTAGAGCTCCGTAGATTTCCAAGCAGGTATGAGTCCAGCTACGGACCCAAGTACAATAATGAAGGTTGGCGTGCGAAGAGTCACCGTACTGAACGTGGGCCTCGTGGTAGCATCCACCTGAACAGATCGGACGGGCCCAGCACTTATGACAATCTGTCTTCTCAGCGATATGGTGGTCGACGAGGAATTGCTCTTGTTTCTCTCGGTCAACACCGTCTGCAACGGTTCCGATCGTGTGTTCTGGGGAGCCCGCAAAGCGGTGACAGAGCGAGACATCACCATCGGTTGCGACACCCAACAGGCCCAGTCCAGCGCCGCATCCGTATGCCTTACTTACACCTTTGTGAATTTCTTCGATCGTATCGGTCACATTTGTGAAACCATGATGTTCATCACGAAGTGCGTGTTGGAGCCATTCGTCTGCCAGCTCCTCGAATTGCTCAAGCATAGAGTCTTTGGACTCTGGCGTAATTGCGTAGTCGCGATGGTCTTGAGTTGTTACGGGTGCCAGGCCGACTTCCTTGAACCCGAGTTCGTCGGTCAGGTGCCTATAGATCTCTATAACGTTTAGGTGTTTCTGTGTGAGCGTCACACGAGCACCGATAGGGCGTGAACGATGCGTTGCGATCAATTCCTTGATCTTCGGCAGAACAACGTCGTACGTGCCGCGCCCGTTGTGGAATACGCGCAGGCCATCCTGAACGGGTTTCGGCCCGTCTATTGAGACGGTTACTCCCACGTCGTTGTCCGCCAGCCATTGAATGATCTCGGGCTTCAAGAGCGTCGCATTGGTTGTTAGGCTGAACGAGATCGTCTTACGTTCTTCGGCGGCCCGGCGACGGGCATAGGCAACAGTCTTCTGCAGAACAGGGAAGTTCAATAGGGTTTCACCCCCGAAGAATGTCAGGTGCGCCCTCGGCTGATCGCCCGATTGCTTCAGAAGGAACTCTACGCTCTCCTCAGCTGTGTCCTCACTCATGAACTTGGGCTGCTTGCCATATTGGGTGTCGATGATCTTGTCTTCGCCGTATTCGTAGCAGTAGGTACAAGCGAGGTTACACTTGTTCGTAACGTTCAGGACCATCGTATTGAGTGGGAAATCGGCAGGCGGAAGGTCGTTTGGGGTCTCCTCCTTCGGCGCATCCGGGCCACCTATGGCCCTTATTTCCTTCAGTTCAGCCATAGTTTCAAGGGCACGATCAGTATCAAAACGCCCATGAAGCTTTTCTATTAAATCGTCTTCGCTCAGAGGACCAGATTCTAGAGCATCGAGTATCGCGGATCCGCATTCATCCATTCGAAAGATGCCAGCCGACGGCACCATGTATAGGAATCTGGCCCCGAACGCTTCAAATGCGTGGAAGTCTCGTAGCTCTAACACTGCGTCGGCGTTCATCGTATCTAAAAAACCGGTCGCTGTAGGCGGAGTCATCAGCTTCCTCCAATCGGCCGGGGTCTGGTTTCGATCTCTGCCCATGGCTCCCAGCGCATGTACAGCGGCGGCATCACGACTAGGTGCGCGCGGGCAGATATCGCGGCATCACCAGATCCATACGTAGCCACCACCCACACATCACCGATGTTGTTTCTGTTGCCCGAACGATCTGCGTTTGGACCGTCAGCAGCAGGCACGAATCTACCGTCTTGCTGAATTTCCCCGACGAAGTCGATGTCGTCGTCACCATATGTGGCGGCGTATTCTTCCAGGTGCCAAGATACGTCTATTCGGCCCAGGTCTAGGTCGTCCCCTGTATTCGGTTCGCCGTCTGGACCGTCATCAAAACCCCAGGCATCGAAGATCTGATAACCCTTCGGGAAGTGCGCGCCACCGGCACGGGCGGACCCAGTTCCCGGTGTAACCTCGATCCGATCAACCCCATTGTGGACCACGACCGCATCTTCTGCGATCGACCCATTAGTGTGGAGGTCTCGCCCCCCTAAACCCGTATTTTCTGCCACATGCAACGTTACTCGAAGAGCGCCGTCGTCAATCTCATTCATGGATTCGACTGAGATTCCGCTGCCAAAATCGAGGGCTTCTGATTCGGAAAGACCGACCCCGTATACTGTCACATCGGTCGATGAGCCCTGTAAGATGGCTCGTGGATGAACGCCAGTTACGATCGTGCTACCGACCGCGCGCTTCATTGAGATGTTTGGTCCGATCTCGTCGTAATCACCGCTGAACCACCGCCCCCAAATTTGTTGCTGGTCACGCTCGACGAACATAACCTCGCGCAGTTCGTCGTCACTTCCGGGGTTCGACCTTCCGCGCCACTGGTAACCGGTGTAGACCGTCGTTTGACCCGTGCGTTGAATCTGCTCGCCAGACTCCGCGTATACATACGATGAGGTCGTTTTGAAGACGTTCGCGTCCCTCGGATCAACTGAAATCATCATGGTCCCGTAGAGTGGCCCTTTGCCAGGTTCGTGACCCGATATGATCCAGGTGCCTTCGAGTCTAGCCGGTCGCTTGTTGGCGGACCATGCCGACCACTCTGGTGTTTCAAGGGGAAATACCTCCCCGAGGTAGCTGATAGCTCGCTCCATAGGATGACGGGGATCATCTTGCTCGGACGCAGGTCCCGTGTAACGAAATGCCTGCCAGTCGGATAAGGGGTACAGAGCTCTGTGTGTCGTGATCAAAAGACCCCACTCTTCCTCTGTTCGGCGCTGTGTCATCACTCGGCCCATCGAATGACACTGAATGCAAGTGTACTCAACGTCAGAATCGCCATCCCAATCGTGATCGTCACTGCGCCGCTCAATCTCGAACATACCGGGCCGGAGTTCTTCCGGCGCGAGGCCCTGCTCATTGGAGAGATAACGCACTATTTCTAGGGCGTCAGCTTGATTCAGCCGTGCTCCATGAAGTGCCATCATACGGCGGATGGATGTTTGCCAACCTTCTGGCGTTTTGCGCATCCATGAGATGCGTGACATGCGCCCCTCGTCGTCGACTGTATGACAACGCGAGCATCGGTCAATGAGCGTCTGATTCGTGATCAAAAAACCTTGGTCTACGAGTATACGGTCCTCAGAGTCCGGAGATTGCGACGCCGGACTCCAGGCAAGCAAAACACCGGCGAGAGTGAGGCCAGTGAGCAAAAAAGTGAACCGGGCGGAAAACGCCATCGGCTTAAGACGGGTTCGGGGGACGGGTATATGAATCGCTCATAGACTGCGGACATACTGCGATTTTCGCCAGGGTTTCGATGAGAATTCCTCGAGGACCCAGAATTCTGCGACTGTCCGAACGGTCCTGAGTGCCGCTGTGAATTCAGCCTGCTTCCATATCGTATTCCAGAAATCCGGCTGCAAAGGCCGTTGACAGAGCAGTCAGGTAGTCGGGCAACGTGACTGCTGACACGGAGGCGTTGTATGCGGCCCAGCCTTCGGGCACTTGGTCATGGGATATAGCAGCTTCGATAAGCTGTAAGAGGTCGACACCTCGGATGTACCGCATCCCAGAGGGCCAATGAGCACTGGCTAGGCGCTTTTCCATGACGATGCGATGCCCTGCTACTCCCGGCCCTTCAAATATTCGCAGAGTCGCCCCGCGGACCGCACCGAGACGGTCCTTAGCGCGGATCTTGTCAAAGGCGGCACGGACGTCGGTTTCGGGTAAGTTTGATTCGAGCAGGTCGAGTTGATGACGAATGTCAGCTTGGGGTAAGCCTGAATCACTAGCGACACCTGCTGCTTTCTTTGCGGCTCGTGCTCGTTCAATCCAGTATGACGTTCCGTGGGACTGGGCCGCAGATTGGAAGAAGGGCGCTGAGCTTTCCCGATATCGGCTGTAGACCAGCTTCTCGCGCGAGTCAAAAAAGTTCACTGAGGCCTCCGTCATGTCGGGATCAATAAGAGCGGTGTTAGCAACGATTCCCGCTAGCCAGCCTGACGAAAGTGCTTTTTTGACCCCGAACGAAGAGAGCGGATCGATAAATGAACCGGCATCGCCTGCAAGGATAAGACCTGGGCGAGCGTATCGTGTCGCCTGATAAAGAGAAGCCGGGCACGCCCATGCCTCGTCCACGGGTTGTGCTCCGTTTCTTGATCTCCCTAGGTGCGCTGTTCGGTGAAGCTCACGGTCGAGAATGTCGGATAGGTCGCACCCCGCTATCTCGGTTTCCCGTTGGTCGATCATAACGGTGTAGCAGCGAAGGTCGTCTCCGAGTGGCACGGACCACGCCCAGCCGGTGTCGTAGGATTCGATGTAAGTGAAGTGGCGATCCGCCTCTGGCCAACCACCTTCGAGCCTCCAGCGCCGGATTATAGCAAGAGTTGTAGTACTGCGGTCTACCTTACGGCCCTCGTTTCGAGCGATGACTCCGTGTCGACCGGAGGCATCGATAACCCAGGAGGATTCGATGACCCTGGAACCTTCTTCCCCTTCACATCGGACACTCCAGCCCGTTTTTGTCTGCTTCGCGCTCCGCGCTGAGTATCCATGTTGCACAATTACTCCTGCCTGAGCTGCGACCTCCAAGAGTATGTGCTCTAGGGTTGCTAGATCGGTATGGTATCCTTTGGAGTCGTTCGAAAACATTTCTGAACGAGGAGGCTCATTCGCCCAGATTACTGAGTTGCCTAAGTTCGGATAGAGGCCTGCTGCGTCTAAGAAGTCCAGTGCCCCAAGTTCCTCTAGGACCCGCCGTGCAGATGGAGGTATCGAAACAGCGAGTGAGCCGGACATTGGTGTTTCCGGACTAACCAACATCACCCTATGACTTCGACGAGCCAGCAGTATGGCAGCTGCGCAGCCTGCGGGACCGGCGCCGATGACCAGTACGTCGACCTGATTCAGTTCTATGTCGCGCAGCCGCAGCCGGTTCCGCAGCCCTGGAAGTCTGCTTGACCTGACGTTCCTGTAACAGAAACCGTATTACTCATGATACGCCGGATTGGTGCATCTGCCGGAGTATCTCCAGGATCGATTGCGGTACGATCTGCTAGCTGACCCCATGTGGTGAGTTGTTCGTCCATTCCGTGGCGGACTTCGACGATCTCGCCGTTTTCCGCACACTCATATTCGTAGTATGGCATACAATTATTTTAAGCACATAATGTTAGTTCATTCCAGTCTTGTTGATTTGTGGGTGATCGCCTCCACCCGGTGCGGTGGAGTTGGGAATAGTATCATCCTGTGTTCTCGAACCTAATCTTGAGTAAGGTATTGACTGGTGGAAAGAGGGCCTCCTAATCGACTGGTGGTATTGTCGTCGGAAGATTTTCGAACTATCGAGGTGGCTCGGGCAGAACTTCAAGAAGCGCGGGTATCGCCAAACCCGCGCCGATTGGGATGTCTAGGGGCGATCGCGGGAGTAGTCGTTTTCGTCGGATGGCCTCACCTCCTTCGAGAAATCCCAAGGCTTTCGTTCTTTACCCCGTTTGCGATGTTGTTTGCTTTTGTGGGAGCTATTGGTGGCCCATTCGTTACCGTGTTTGGCGGGCTATCTTCAAGGCATGGATCAAATGCTGCTGTTGAAGTTGCACTTCGTGTGCTGCAGGCTCAGGATTCGGACCGTGAGGAGCAGCTTCGTGCTGCTGTAGTCCTTGTGACGAATGCCTCTGCTGTCCCGGCGCCCTCGCCCGTGTGGAGCACTGATCTGGTAGCAGAAGTCAAAAGGTATATGGATACGAGAAGAGAAGATTCTGTCCCGGAGGGCGGCGGGATAGTGGAGCAGGACGAATAGAGTATGGTATCGCCACTAACACCCTCCGGGGTGGGATTACTTTGGAGTCACCCCACCCCAGAGTTAAGCGTTTCTCTAGAAGATCGGCCCTCTTAGGTAAGTGTCTGATCTGGCCCAAGCTTCTCGGAACTCGGCGTGGACCTCGTCCGCCTCTTCGGTCTTTCCTTGCGAGCGCAGCGCTCGCTCAAGCCCGAAGAGCGACCATCCATTATTCGGATGCTTGGAAAGCTCGTGCCGGAAGGCGTCCTCCGCCTCTTCATATCGGCCCACTTCGTGTAACGCGTCACCGAGCCACGTGTATATCGAGAATGGGAGAGGCTCAGGTTCATCATACCGCAACCCATCCTCCAACTCTCCCCCCGCACGTAGTATGCTAATCGCCTCCTCAACCTCGCCGTTCGCACGGAGAATTTCACCCTTGAGAATCGCACCTACGACCCCTAGCAACTGCGTAGCGGAGTGGCCACGGAAGTTGTCGTCCGGATCCTCTTCCAAGGCAGTTTCTATGAGGTGCATGTACCAGCGCGCAGTACCTTCATCGCCCATCCGCAGGTGCGCGTAGCCTTTTCCAAAGTCATAAAGGCCGCGGAAGACAGTCCCTTCTGGAGCCTCTTGTAGTTGGATGATATCCTGGAAGCGCCCGAACCGAACCATCGTCAGTGCTTCGTAAAAAGTGGCTCCGTCCATGAGGTTGGCATAATCGCGACCTGCTTGAATAGCCACAGCACCCTGGCCGTCATTTGAAGCGGCGAAAAGTAGCATGTGCAGGTTATGCGACGGATAGATCGCGAAGCCGTCACCGTAAGCCGCTTTTAGATCGGAATGCCATGCTTCGGTATTGCCCCTAACTGCGTCACCCCATCGGCCGATCCGGTTATACGTATGAGACGGCATATGTTGGATATGGCTGGCGCCTGGAATCGATTGGCCGAGGTGGTCCGCACATGCCTCTGCTAGACCTGGCTCCTGTGTTGGCTCGGTTGCATGGATATATAGGTGGCATGTGCCAGGGTGGGTGATGTCTTGTTCGAGGACAGATTCAAGAACGCGGTGGATCTCCTGCACATCGGGATTCCCGATGTCCCATCTTCCACGTCGCGGCTGCAATAGCATCAGCGATTCACCGGCCAGGAAACCGATGTCCAGATCATTCGGATACTTCTCAAAGAGATTGTTGACCACCTCGGCCCATGTTTCATCCAGTGAACGGCGCTTGTCAGGGTCATGCTCCTCCTCATAGCGAACCGCTAACGCTTCGATCATCTCTCGTTCTATTTCGGACGCATTGCTATCGGAAAGCTCGAGAGATTTGTGAATCGCCGCATAGGCGCGCGGAGCATCTGGTGCTGTCATGGGACCGTTCAGGTAGGGGCCCCATGCCCATGCTTCGCCGAAGTAGCACATGGCACAATTAGGATCGAGTTTCCATGCCTCACGGAATGATCGCGCGGCGAGGTTCGTATCAAAGGCGTACATCAACTGGATGCCCTGATCGAAAAAGCGCTGAGCTTCTTGGGATGTGGTCGTGATTTCTCTATGAAATTCACCTAGGCCGCGCCCATCGTGGTGCATAGGCATGGGCTCATCGAATCCGTCTGGGAAATCAAGATCTTGCGCCACTAAGGGCGCAGCTACGAGTGTCGCCATGAAGACTGAAGCGACAATATGTCCGCGCATCGGTAGTTACTCCAAGCAAGTAAGAATGGTTGGTGAATCTGCTCCAGTCGTCGGCTGGCGTCTACCGTGGAGACGAACCTTCGGTGATTCAACGGATGAGATGAACAGCGAAGATCGGTCATCGAAGCTACTGGCCTCAGACGCTTGAACGCGACAGGTTGTCGTCGCCGCTTGAAGACTGGAACGAGGAGCCGACTCCATGCCGAGTGCTGAAAGTCCCAAACTCTCGCGTCGCAGGTGGATCACGACGACTTCTGGAGTGATCGCAGCAGGTCTAGTGAAGACCCAGGCGGATGCGATTCAGTTGATCGCTCAGGAAGCTCCAACAGATCCAACTAAGGTCCCGGGTCGACTGGTTTCCGAAATAGGAAGCAGAGCGCCGGGTGAGCAACCCAAAAGACTCATCAGGGCGCCTGCACTTTCGTCGTCATCGCGCACTCCTCTTGCGGATCTGATGGGAACAATCACGCCAGCGGATTTGCACTTCGAGCGGCACCACGCTGGTATCCCAGAGATTCGGTTTGAAGATCACGAATTACTCGTTCACGGTATGGTTGAGAGACCGATGGTCTTTCGCATGTCAGAACTCATGCGTTATCCGCAAGTCTCACGAATCCGCTTTCTTGAGTGTTCTGGGAATGGAGGGGGGGTCTACAATCGCGAGAGGATGCCGACTGAGGTGACGGTTCAGGCTCTTGATGGCCTGTTGAGCACGAGTGAATGGACTGGGGTCGCGGTATCGACGATCCTGCGCGAGGTCGGAGTCAGGCCTGGAGCAAACTGGGTTTTAGCGGAGGGAGGGGACTCCGCGGTCATGTCTCGGAGTGTCCCTCTCGAAAAGGTGATGAAAGACTCAATTCTCGCCTATGGTCAGAATGGGGAGCGTATCCGGCCGGAACAGGGTTACCCACTCCGCCTCTTTAATCCAGGATATGAGGGCAACACATCGGTCAAATGGCTTCGCCGAATCGAGGTCACCGACCAGCCCACCCACACCAGAGACGAGACGTCGAAGTACACTGACCCGTTGGGAGATGGAACAGTCCGACAGTTCAGTCTGGTAATGGACGCGAAGTCTGTGATCACTTTTCCCTCCTACCCCTATGTGCTGCCGGACAAGGGATGGTGGGAGATTCGTGGGTTGGCCTGGTCCGGAAGAGGGAGGATCACTCGAGTTGAGGTGAGCACCGATGGTGGCAGGAATTGGTCCGATGCAGCTTTAGAGGGACCGATTCTAGACAAGTCTACGGTTCGCTTCCGTCACCTTTTCGAATGGAATGGACGTGACACTGTCATCCTGAGTCGTGCAACTGACGAGACGGGTTATGTGCAGCCGACGGTCGAGCAGCTTTGGGAAGCGCGCGGCATAAGAACGTCTTATCACCAAAATCATCAGCGTGCTTGGAAAATTGCACGGACTGGCGAGGTAACGTTCGGCCTAGGAGACCTCGTATGAGTCAGCTATCTAATTGGGGCGCAGACGTCGAAAAACTCTTTGTAGCATCACTAGTGGTTGTCACATTGATGGCAGCTTGCACTGATATGAGTGAGACATCTTATAGCGGTCAGGTTACTTCTGCCGAGATTGCGATGCCCGGAACGGAGTTAGGGCTCCCTGTGAACGCGCCTGACCGTTTTGATTTCGGAGTCGAAGCCTCTGAGCAGCGGATCGCAATGTGGGACATCGACGTTCGTCCGGACGGATTGGGGCTCCCGGAAGGGAATGGGTCTGTCCAGGAGGGTCGGAATATCTACAACGTTCACTGCATTGCCTGCCACGGTCCTACTGGAACTGAAGGGCCTAACGATCGATTGGTCGATAGTGAACAGTGGGAGGATGTTCCTACCACAAGAACTGTGGGGAACTATTGGCCCTATGCTACTACGCTCTACGACTACATTCGCAAGGCGATGCCTCAGCTGACTCCCGGCATACTAACGGCTGATGAGGTCTATGCCGTCATCGCCTACGTTCTTTGGATGAACGAGATCGTTTCTGAGGATGCAGTGATGGACTCAGAAACTCTACCAGCGGTGGTTATGCCGGCACGTGACAAGTTTGTTATGGATGATCGAGTCGGAGGAGCCGGGATAGTTCGATAATGAATAGCGATGGGCTGGTGCGTCGGCATTGCTCCACATTCGCTCTATTTCAGTCTCGGGGTTGTTCGTACCGACTAAGGTCATCGGCCATTTGCGATGCCATGTAGTTGAGCAGCACTGTGGCAGCGGGCGTCTGGTTGACATTCCCAATCATGATTGAGTACTCGGGGTTGTTTCCGTCCGCCCCACCTATAGCGGTAAGCATCACCGGGTCTCCAGCACGAAACCGCACAACGTGAGCCGCCCCTAGTGGTATCGCCGCTTCGAGAGGGGTACCCGATTCTGCAGGGCCGCTCCATAGGATGTCAGGGGCATTTATATCGTCGAAGTGAAGGACATAGCTCGTCTCTGTTCCGAGTGGCTCGTTGAGAGCGGCCCGTATTCCGAACGCAGTTGTTACCGCGAGTGTGGGATGATCAATGGCAATGCCAAGAGAATCGTTTACGGTGTCATATCGGGCGAGTTCTCCCTCTGACATTTCGTCTCTTTCTCTGAAGAGCGGTGAAAAAGAGAGCGATATCGCTAAGTTCCCCACCCTCGCGTACCCAATTGTGCGTCCCCCTTCCAGTTGGCCATCCTCTGTTGGCCGAAGAGGTGAGGGTACAGTCCAAGGCCGTGTTTCCTGGATTTCCCATACCGACTCTCCGGTATCCACGAAGCGAAAATCTTTAGCTTCACCTGCTGGCAGCGCTGCTTGTTCGCAGATTGGACTAGAAGTATCCTCGCACGCACCTAGAACTGCACCTCGCACAAATATCGCTCCATCGCAGGGTCCGACGGCTTGGATTAACGCGGTATTCGCGGTGAGCACGCTATCTGCATACTGCTGGATGGTCGTTAGTTCTTGGGTGATCACGGCTTTAATCGTTTCTCGGCCTGCCTGTCGTTCTGCGAGCACACCACTGTCCTCTGACATTACGTAGCGTTGCGCTAGCGCAGCGTCAGTGGTGAACCAATTCTGAACCAGGGCTTCGGTTTCGTCTGAGGACTCGAATGGCTCGACTATCATCCGGTCTTCCAGTGCGACAGCCTCAGCGATCTCTCGTAGTCTTGTCCCCCGAGTAACTACCGGGGCAAGGACTCTGTCCAGCACTGCGATCTGTCCGAGCGTGCTGACGCAAGCTCTGGAGCGCTCTGTCTCAACCTCGACAAGTCTGCTCGGTACGGCTCCGACCTGAGCAGCCAAGGACACGGGAAAAAGGGTGGTGAACGCGACTAGGGTTAGTCTATTCACGTAGTCACTCCAATCGTGGTGTCTAAAGTATTCAAGGGGCACATACTAGGAATGTGTGCGCTCACGGTACAGATCATCGTTGACTCGTCATTGGTCCACGCGCCGTTCCTTCCCAGTCTGGGTCAGCCGCGCCGATTAAGGTTCTTGTTTCGGGATCGAATTGGATTCCATGAATCCTACCGAATGCTCCTGTCCGTGGTTGTTCGTTGATGTCTAAGCCGAGTGCTCTCATCTCGGCGATCTCTACGTCGGTCCATCCAATGCCCGGAGAAGTTTCAGCATTAAATACGCCACCGGATCCTCCCGCAACGCGCGGCGCGGCGAGTGCTTGGGGAAGGTCCAAGCCGAAGTCGATAACACGAGTAATTGCGTGGACTACTGCTGGCGGGATCATGCCCCCGCCAGCGCCTCCAAGTACGAGAATGACCTCACCATCCTTCATTACGATAAAGGGGCAGATATTCGAGCGAGCACGCATGCCGGGTTGGGTCATCGTGCCTAGGTAGCCTCCTAGTGTCGAGGCATACAGGAAGCCGAGTCCTGGGGTGACTACTTTCGAGCCCATGTTCGGACCGAGCGTTTGTGTCAGCGATACGAACATACCGTTTGCATCTGCTGTCGAGAGGTGTGTGGTGTGTCCACCATATAGGTCTCCGCGTTCCTCGAGTTGGGGTAGCGGGGTCTGTGGCATCTCTGGTCGTTGACCAGGTGCCTTAACATTTATAGCTAACTCTTTTGCATATTCTTTAGAGGTCGCTCTTACGGCGGCGGTATCTGTCCCAAGGATGCCTAGCTCACTTTGCGCCATGCGCAGAGCCTGAGCGGTGATGGAAAACCACTCGGCCTCTGTCATCGAATCCGGGTCGAAATTTTCCATTATGTGCAGAGCTTGGATGGCTAGAACTCCGGCTGCGGGTACATCTGTGCCGACGAGTTCGTAACCTCGGTAACTCCCACGGACTATACGGCTGTCTTCCGCTACATATTGTTCGAGGTCGTCGAGGTCGATGACTGCACCGTTTGCCTGAAGGTCTCGTGCCATCGCTTGGGCGATTTCTCCTCTATAAAACACATCCCGTCCACCAGTCATGATTTTTCGGAGGGTTTCAGCGTAGTCAGGCTGGGTTAGTGTCTCGCCCGCCCGATAAGGAGATCCGTCACCCTTGTAGTAGGCGTCCGCCGTCCCCGGAAACTGAAGGGCCTGTTCAGCACCTGCGGCCTGTCGCGCAGCATCTCCGGCGAGCAGACGAAAGCCATTTTCAGCGTATTCGATCGCAGGTGCCATGACCTGAGCGAGAGGAAGCGAGCCATGCTCCTCGTGAAGCTTAAGAAGCCCTGCTGTAGCACCCGGAATCCCGATAACTGCGTACCCGAATGACGCTCGTGTTGCGGTTTCATGATCATAATCCCAAGGGGCTTGGGTCGTTCCGTCTATGCCGTGGAATTTTCCTGACGGGGTATAGACCAGAATCTGATTCCGCCCCGCAATCGAGTTCATTGTCGGTTCGACCACTGCGATCGCAAACCCGGCTGCTACTGCTGCGTCGGCTGCATTTCCACCCATCTCAAGGATTCGGACTCCTGCGTCGGTGGCCAGCGGTTGCGCGGCGCTAACCATTCCCTGATCGGATCGTCCGCTCTGGGCTATGGATTGGGCAGGTATTGAGAGTGGCGCAAGGAAAAAGGTGCTCGCAGATATTAATAATCCGAGCATGTAGGCCGAGTGCTTATACAGTTTCATAAACTATGTGTTGATCGGGCATCCTGTTGACACATGATGGTACGGTCCTTCGCTCCGATGAGCACGTCCTGAGAGGTAAACAGAGAATCCGATGTCGCGTGTTTGTAGCCGGATCGGTATTAAACCTTCTCGCAGGAAGCCTCTGTGCCAGATAGAATCTTCTCATTAAGGAGCCGTTCTTACTCCGATTTATGATCAAAAATCTGTTTCCGCTCGGCCTGGATTGTGAGTGCTTTCTTTGCGACAAGGTGAAAGAATGGAGGTCCACATCTGATGTTTGAAGAACGCCTTCGTGCTGTTCTAGGACTCGCCCTTCTTGTGGTTATAGCGTGGATCTTTTCGACTGATCGTAGAAGGGTCTCATGGCGTCTCGTCGGATGTGGATTAACTCTTCAGATTGGTTTCGCGCTTCTGGTCCTTCGGACCCCAGTCGGGGTGGCCGCCTTCGACGCATTGAATCATGTAGTTCATGCTGTATTGGGTTATGGAACCGAAGGTGGCCGTTTCGTCTTTGGTAATCTGGTTGGGAGCGAAGTACCGGTGGGCACATTGGGAGCGGATGGTGCGTTCAGCTCGACGGATGGTGTAGTTGCTGAGACGGGAGCTTTCTTCGCTTTCCGCATCTTGCCCAACATTATTTTTGTGTCGTCGCTCGTGACCGTTCTCTACCACCTTGGGATCATGCAGAAAGTGGTGAGGGTCGTAGCTTGGACGATGCAGCGCACCATGCGGACGTCCGGTGCGGAGACACTCTGCACGGCCACGAATATTTTCGTGGGGATGATGGAGTCGCCCTTGGTGGTGAAGCCCTACGTAGAGCGAATGACCGAGTCAGAGATGATGGCCATAATGACCGCTGGACTAGCAACTATTTCTGGGACTGTTCTGGCTGCTTATGCCGGTATGCTCATGCCATACCATCCTGATGCTGCGGGACATCTTATAGCTGCGTCGGTGATGTCTGCACCTGCGGCACTCGTAATGTCGAAGCTGCTTGTCCCAGAGACAGGAGAACCGGTCACGACAGGTATGGTGGCCGAAGAGGTAGAGCGACCTGATGTCAACGTGATCGATGCGGCTGCTCGTGGTGCTGCAGAGGGACTCCGCTTGGCGCTGGTAGTTGGTGCCATGCTGATAGCGTTTATTGCTCTCGTCGCGATGATCAACGGCTTACTGGGGTGGCTAGGTGCTCTTTTCGGTGCGTCTGGGGTGACTCTCGAAGGCCTTTTCGGATCAGCTCTGGCTCCTGTAGCATGGATGCTTGGGGTGCCGTGGGCGGATGCAGACCTCGTTGGACGGATGATTGGTATCGACTTTGTCTTGAACGAATTCGTTGCGTTTGCCGAACTTTCCAACGAGTTGGCCTACGGTGCATCAGTTGACCCACGATCCTTGGGGATAGGCATATACGCTCTCACGACTTTTGCTAATTTTGGATCGGTCGCCATGACTATAGCCGGAATCGGTGCGATCGCTCCGTCGCGCAGGCAAGACCTAGCAAGGATGGGTCCTAAGGCAATGGGTGCAGGTCTCATGGCTTCGCTAATGACCGCCGCGGTGGCGGGAATTCTCATGTAAGGCGAGTTTTTCTGTCCATAAGTGTAGATAGAAGAGTGTCGTACGGGGTGAACATGTCAGAATCGAGAAAACGTCTCATTGTTGTGGGCGACCGCGTCCTGATTCAGCCGGAAGAGGGTGAGGATCGGACCAAGGTAGGCCTCTATCTTCCGAGCACGGCAGTCGACAACCAGGCCGTACAGGGCGGCAAGGTCGTCGCTACAGGTCCCGGAAATGCTGTTTCTGCTCCCACAGAACTCGACGACGAGCCCTGGAAGATTGGTGGCACCCCTGGTGAGCCGAAGTACGTTCCCTTGCAGGCTCAAATTGGGGATTATGCGCTTTTCTTTAGGAAGGCTGCGGTTGAGATCGCGTTTGAAGGCGAGAACTATCTTGTGGTGCCCCAGGCGGCTATCCTGACTCTAGTTCGCGAAGACGAGGACCCTGACGTACTCAACTTCTGATCCCCCGGCGCAGGAGGCGTAAGGCCCCGCGAGAGCGGGAAGTCGACCTCGCACGCTACCGCAGTTTTGTAGATGATTGGGCGGGCTTTACGGAGGCTGCTCGTCGTCCAGAACCGCTGGTATTCCGAGTGTGTTCAGGGCGGGTTACAGAGCATGCGCTCATCGAACGCCTAAGGGCTCGCGGGTTCGAGACGGAGCCTGTCGAAGGAGTTTCGGGGTTCCACAGAGTTAAAGAAGGGCCGGGTCCACTTTCCGCGACTCGTGAGCACTGGCTTGGTTTGGTGTATGTTCAGCAGGCATCGACGGGTGTTGCGGCTCCCGCGATAGCCCCGGAGCCCGGCGAACACGTGCTGGATCTGTGCTCTGCGCCAGGTGGAAAAACACTGCACATGGCGGAACTGATGGAAGATTCAGGATGCCTTGTAGCGTCTGAGGTGAGTGAGCCACGCATTCGTGGGCTCTTAGGAAATGTGTACCGTCTCGGCAATTCAAACATCATGGTAACCGCTGGAGATGGCCGAGACTTTCCGGTCGGAGCCACATTCGACCGGGTCTTGGTAGACGTACCGTGTTCGGGCGAGGGCACCCTTCGTCGTGGCGGCGGGCGGGCGCCTAATCAGTCAATGTCCTTTTTGGGTTATGTGACAAAAGCCCAGCGGGCGCTTCTTGAGAGAGCGGTTAAGGTGACCCGACCAGGAGGCGTCATTCTTTATGTGACCTGCACTTTTGCCCCTGAAGAGAACGAAGCAGTAGTTACCGACGCACTTCGGCGTTTGCCCGTCGAGCTTGAACCCCTCGCACTTCCGATTGATCACGCTCCGGGTTTGACTCACTTCGAAGGTGTTCAATTTGATCCTAGGCTCGAGGGCGCTGCTCGTATATACCCGCATCATCTCGACTCAGGGGGACTCTTCATGGCGCTACTTCGGAAGTTGGACGATGGTGAGAGTCGATCTTTTAAGGAGAGCGTGCCCGCTGTTTTTCCAGGTGACGACCTGTCAGTCGATGAGGCGAAAGAGCGTCTTGGGCCTGCCTTGGAGGAGTTGAGGGATCGATATGGCCTAGGGCACGGGCTCGATCGGCTACGATGGATCTTACGAGGAGGTCGCGCCTGGTTTCATACACTGGATGCCTGGCCTATCCCAGCGTGGGAGAATGGATCATGGCGAGCAGTTTCCGTGGGGATTCGAGGGATCGATTTTGACTCTCGCGGTCGTCCGCGACCCTCGAATGATTTGCTTCGACTGTTGGGTGACCGGATGACAGGCCGGACAGTTGCTGTGAATGACGACGAAATGCGGACTCTTATTGCTATGGAGCCAGTGGCGGTGGATGACGAAGAGAGGGGGCCTGTCGGGATTCGCCACCACGGAGATTTGATCGGACGAGGAGCGCTTACTGTCAATGGTCTAAAGAGCGAGATCCCGAAAACTAGAGCAGCCGATTACCTCCGCTCACTCTCCTGATAACTCTCAGAACTAGGTTTATTCGCATCCTTCGACATTAACCATGAGAGAAAGGTTCTGTCAGCCGGGGCCAGTGCCATTGTCGCCACTTTGTCTGAGGACAGCCATGCGAGTTCAGTGTGTTCTCTTGGGACAGGGTCTCCAGTGACTTCGGTTTGATAGAACTCAATTATGAAGGGAGAGTCCTGATCCTGCACTTTGTACAGGAGTGAGCCAAAATTAGTTACGTCTAGCTCTAATTCCTCAGTCAGCTCGCGCCTTGCCGTGGTTTCAGGCTTCTCACCCGGCTTGACCTTTCCGCCCGGGAATTCCCACATTCCGCCGTGACGCTTGTTTGTGGGCCGACGGCCTAGAAGGAAAGCACCATCGCGGCGTATTACGGCTGCTATTACCCGGATCGACATTACTGCAGGCCGACCGCGATCGCGACAGCTATAGCGACGCATCCTAAGGCGACCAGAGCTAGATAGAGTGGTCCGGTAAACTTGATCCACTGCTCGTAACGGACGCCGGCCGAAGCAAGAATGGCCATCAGTGCTCCGTTCGTAGGTGTCACAAGGTCACAGAGTCCTGCACCGTATTGGTAAGCAAGCACGATAACTTGCCTTGAGAGCCCTAGAAGATCGGCCAACGGCACAAGGATCGGCATTGTCAAAACGGCTTGGCTACTAACGCTTGGCACGGGGATGTGCAGGAGCGTTTGTCCCACGACCATACCTAGTGCCGACGCGAGTTGGGGCAAGCTTTCTAGAGGGGTGAACATTCCGGTCACTATTGTGTCGATGATGCGCCCATCCGTCAGGACCGTCGAGATGGCTCTGGCAAAGCCGATCAGCAGAGCGGCGTAAGCGAGATCTCGGAAGCCTTTTACGTAAGCTTCAGCGGTTCCGCTCACTCCCATTTTTGCGATCACGCCGACGAGACAACCCATGAGGAAGAATGCGCCAGACATCTGATCGAAGCCCCATCCCCAGTACTGAAGACCGATGACCATCAGGCCAAAGGTTGCTGCCACCATAGCGACGATCACGGTGTCTGTGATGGTCATGCCCTCGCCAAACCCATCATCGGGACTTGAAGCTACCTTGGCTGTCCTTGTTGCCGCCGCATAGCGCATAGTGGCCCATATCCACAGGGCGAGGGCACCAATCAAGAAGACGATACGGAAGAGCGCACCTGATATCGGTTCGACCTGTGCAGCTTGCTGGGCAATAATGACCTGAAATGGGTTGATCGGGCTGAACGCGGATCCGACGAATGCGGCTCCGGCGCTCATAGAAACCGCCACGATCGGTGTGAATCCGAGCCGCGCGGTAAGGATCAACAGGACGGGAATGAGTGGGATGATCTCTTCCTGCATGTTTTGGACCACCCCACCCATGGCAAAGAATATTGAGACTACGGGTATAACAAGGAGGTCTCGACCTCTCAGTGCTTTAACCAGCGAAGGGATCGCTCGCCTGAGCGCGCCCGACTCGTCAACGACCGTAAAGGCACCACCGATCAAGAAGACCAAGAAAATCACGCTACTCGCATCAGCCATACCGCGCGGGAGTGCAACAAGGGCTTCGAACAGATTGACGGGGCTCGATTCGACCGAATGGTAGGTACCGGGCACAACAAGTGTGCGCCCTGTGACCGGGTCGCTTTGACGGTCGAATTCACCTGCCGGTAGCAAGTAGCTAGCTCCGGCGGCGAGGAGTACACATCCAGTCAGAATGGCGAGAGGGTGCGGAAGCCGCAGCTTTACGGAGTCGTTCATAGTGACGGTTTTGAGGGGGGCATTGGGGTGTTTAAAACGCTTAAGGATGTGCTCATGGCGGCAGAGGATGGCGAGGCGGGCTCGGGGACGCCAGCTTTTCAAGTTATGGAATTCTAAAACCTGAAGTGTTCGTTATGGAATCACGCCCCTCGTTGACCCGTCGCGACTTCGTAAGAAGATCTTCTTCATGTGCCGCACAGGTTGCTCTAATGAAGGCTGTCGCTCCTCTGTGGGGTCAAATGGTCTGGGCGACCCAAGATCGCTTTCCTGTCGTAGCTTCCGAGCCTTGGGGGCGCCTAGAGAGGATAGCTCCGGGAGTTTGGGGCCTCGTATCGACTCCACTCGAGGACCGCACCACGCTTTGTAATGGCGGAATTATCTCAGGTAGGAACGGGGTAGTGATTGTAGAGGCGTTTGCTTCTAACGACGGCGCTCGATGGATGACAGAGCAAGCCCGCCGACTCACAGGTCGACGTCCTACACACACGGTGATCACGCACTACCATGGCGACCACACAGATGGACTCAGAGGGATGGTCGAGACACCCGGAGTCGAAGTCCTCGGGACCGATGTGACGATCGACCTGTCGATGCAGAATGGTGATGAGCAGAGCGAAGTTTTGGAGACAGTAACCCGCATAGGAACCCGTCGACCTACCGAGATCGATCTAGGAGACCGTTCAGTGATTCTTGTCCCGCGCAGGGGACACACCCAATCGGATTTGACTGTCGAGATACCTGAGGAATCTGTGGTCTTTTGCGGAGATCTGGTTTGGAACCAAATGGTCCCAAATTATGTGGATGCGGCCCCATCCCGACTCAGTGCAGAGGCGCGACTCTTGCGTGCAATGGATGCTTCGACGTACGTGCCTGGCCATGGACCGCTCGCTGATGCAATGGCATTAGACAGGTACATCGATCTCCTAGGTGATATTGAAGCTGCTGCGCGAAAGGCTATGGATCGTGGTATATCTTCTGAGCAGGCAGGTGAGGAGTATCGTATACCTGATGGATTGGGGGATTGGTATGCTTTCCAACCGACGTACTTCGCTACGGCGATTGGGGCATGGATGTCGGAACTCGAGGAATGAGCTAGAAGCTTGCTCCAATTCTGAGGGCGATCAGCGGACCTGTTTTCCCGAGTGAGGCTGTGACCGCAATCGTGACTGGAAAGATCACGGCGACGGGCCTGTCTATGCGGTTCCAATTTGTCTGGCTAGACTTCCGCACCACCCTAGAACCATTGAGTAAAATATGTCCGAGAACTTACTTCTCGACGAGATGACGTGGCCTGAAGTTGAGGCGGCGATCAACCTTGGAACTACAACCGTTGTAATCGCCGTGGGCGCTGTGGAGCAACATGGTCCGCACCTGCCACTCCTCGTGGATGCAGTTCGTGGGGATCGTCTAGCCGTAGAGGTGGCTCGTCGGCTAGGTAACTCTTTGGCAGCGCCGACGATTCGCGTGGGATGCTCAGAGCACCACATGGGATTTGCGGGGACACTTACGTTGCGACGTAGCACACTCGAGGCGATATGCACGGATTATGCTGTAAGCCTTGCGAGACATGGCTTCACGAGGCTTTGCTTCGTTCCATCACACGGTGGAAACTTTGGGCCCCTGGAAGAGATGCTTCCGGATCTGCGTGCCGCGGTCGGACCAGATTGCAAGGTAGATGCCTACACTGACCTCATCGGTTTCGTTGCTCTCTGGGAAGCGGCATTGTTAGAGGTCGCTCCTGAGCTAGTGGGTCGGGTTGGTGGACACGCTGACATAGCCGAGACTTCAGAAATTCTCTGTATCCGGCCGGACCTAGTTCGGGAAGAGCGTGCGGAAAAAGGTCACATTGAGGCTTTCGACGACGAACTCAAAACCAGAATTTTTGAGGATGGATTCAGGTCGGTTACGTCGAACGGGATACTCGGAGACGCACGCGGAGCGACCGAAGAGATTGGACTCGCGTGTATCTCACACGCAGCTGACGGGATTGCACGATCGTTGAGGGTCTGAGGGGATAGAGCTAGGCGCGAGAGACTCAGAGTCCTGCCGGGTCCGCAACTCCGATCACGTGGATTGCTAGTAATCCTAGAAGGCCCACAACCAATAAGTAGTAGACGGTTGGCAGGATCGTTTTTCGCAGTGTCTCACCCTCTTTACCGAGTAACCCGACCGTGGCCGATGCTGCTACCACGTTATGTATCGCAACCATGTTACCCGCGGCCGCCCCTACTGCCTGAAGAGCCACAATCATCACCGTCGACATGGCCAGTTTTTCGGCGACTCCGAACTGAAATGCCGAGAACATAAGGTTGCTCACCGTATTGGAACCGGCGATGAAGGCGCCGAGTGCGCCCGTCATCGGCGCGAAGAATGGCCATACGGCACCCACGTTGCTCGCAACCCATTCCGCCATAGCTAGAGGCATGGAGAGTAATCCGGCCCCATTGACGTCAGAGTTGATGTACACACGAACCATCGGCACAGTGAAGACGAGCACAACGCCAGCACCTATGAGAACTTTGGTCGAGGAGCGAAACGCTTCCCCCAGTGCTGGACCATTCATTCGATGGAGGAGCGCAGTGATTAACACGACCACCAGTAACACGAATCCTGGGAGATAAAGAGGTGTGGTGGTAGCAGTGATTTCTGACCCCAAAATATTTTGCCAAGAAACCGACACTAGGCGAAGCCATTCTCCCACCGGAAGCTGCGGGAGACGCGTGAGGACTAAGAGCCCGCCTAGCAGTGCATAGGGCGCCCATGCGGAAGCTGAGGAGATGCCGCGCCCTTCGGGAACATTCGCCAACTCGTCTTCGAGTCCGCTGACCCATTCCTGGTTCCACTTTGACCTTTCCGGGAAGTCCCAGTGGTCCTTAGGCAAGAACCATCCGCGGCGCGCAACTGAGACGACTATCAAGAGTCCGACTGGCGCCCCAAGTAACGACGGGAATTCGGGACCCAGGAATGTTCCAAAAAAGACGTACGGCACTACGAAAGCCAGGCCTCCGAGGAGGGCAAAAGGTAAGATGGAGAGTCCTTCGCTCCATGAGCGATTTGCTCCGAAGAATCGTGTGAGCATTATGACCATCCATACCGGCATTAGGAATCCGGCCGTGGCGTGCAGCAGGACGACCTTTGCTGTGACCGCACGCAGGTAGTCGACCATTGTCATGTTGGCTCCGGCGAGCGCAGCTGCGAAAGCTTCGCCACCTAAGCCCCCTTGGATTCCGACTAGGACCGGTGTTCCCACTGCACCGAACGTGACCGCCGTACTCTGAATCATCATGCCAAGCATCACTGCTGCTGCTGCTGGAAATCCTAGTGCCACTAGGAGTGGTGCTGCTACAGCTGCAGGAGTACCGAAGCCGGCGGCGCCTTCGATGAACGAACCGAATAGCCAAGCGACGATGACAACCTGAACTCGCCGGTCATCACTTATTCCGTTGAATGATTTCCGGATTGCAGCGACCCCCCCGGACCGCTCCAGCGTATGGAGGAGAAGGATCGCTCCGAAGATTATGAATAGAAGATCAAACGTCAGGAACAAACCCTGTATCGAGGCAGCTGCTACCCTAGAAACACTCATCTCCCATGCGAAGATCGCGACTGACGCTGCCGCGACGTAAGCCGCGGGCATTGCGTGTTTAGCGGGGACCCGAAGCCCTACCAAGAGGACGCCGCCGAGGGCTATGGGAAACAGGGCCAGAAGGGCCTGCGCACCGGCGCCCATTAGGACAACACGCTCGGAAAAGCGTCAAGCCCGCTATTCGTGCTGAGCCTCTTGATGAACTGGAGCCTCAATTTCGTTAAGTAGTCTGGTCCTATCACCATCGTCTTCCGTCCTTTTGAGTTCGGATGAGCAAGGAACGGTGCATAAGGCTCTGCCACAAGCCTTCGGGAGATTCTTGATTAGATCTTGCGATCTCGCGAAGAGCTCTACGGGTAGAGCCTTTCGGTGCTCCAGTCGTGACCTATACGAGTAAAGACGAGCCTATCGTGTAGTCGGTCGGCTTTGCCTTGCCAGAATTCAATTACTTCTGGACGAATCCGGTATCCACCCCAGAACGGGGGTAGCGGGATATCCTGGTCCTCGAAGCTACTTGTGGTCTCGCTGACTCGTCTCTGCAGTTCTTTTCGATCAAGAAGTGGTTGGCTTTGTTTGGACGCCCAAGCACCGATACGGCTACCTCTTCCTCTCGTGCTGAAGTATGCATAACTCTCTGCTTCAGTGATTCTCTCCACCGATCCTGTGATCCGAACTTGTCGTTCGAGTGACGCCCAATGGAAGCACAGTGCTGCCCTCCGATTAGCTTCAATTTCATTGGCCTTTCTACTGCCGTAATTGGTAAAGAAGACAAACCCTTTCTCGTTGACTGCCTTCAATAAGACCATTCGTACCGAGGGGGCGCCTTCTGGAGTCGCTGTTGCGAGGGCTACTGACTCCGGCATGACAATCCCTGAGTCCTCCGCGGCATCGAACCACGCCTTGAAGAACTCGATGGGGTCCAGCTGTTCGGCTCCCTGAGGAATGCCTCCTTCGTCCCCCTGCTCGAGGGTCGAGGCCGACTCTTTAGAGGGCTCTGTCGACATTAGGAAGTGCGCTTGGGCTAAGGCTTCACGATTTATGGATCCTAGAGCTGCCGCTCAAGTGGGGGTACATGTTGACGCATTTAGGTCTTCGAGTCCAGATTGATAGCCCCCCCCATATGGGGGGGGCTATACTTTTCCTGGAGTCTCAGTGTCCCGCAAACCTAATGACGACCTTGTCCGGCGCCTCAAGAGCATTGAGGGGCATGTGCGCGGTGTTCAACGTATGGTCGATGAGGGTGAATACTGTATACACGTAGTTAACCAAATCTCTGCGATCCAGAGTGCGCTGAAGAAGGTCAGCGCAATTATGCTAGACGGACATCTGCGCTCGTGCGTTACGGAAGCGGTCCGAAGCGCTGATGCGGAAACACGGGAGGAGGTTCTCGGGGAGCTAATGCAGGTGTTTGAGTCCTCGACCCAGGTCTAAAGAGGCTTGGGTTCATCGCGGGAAACATTTAACAAGGAGAAGAGATCTGTGATGACCAAGACGGTGCATGTGCCGGGGATTAGCTGTGGGCATTGTGTTATGACAATTGAAAAGGAACTAGACGACCTTGATGGCGTCGAAGACGTAAAGGCAGAGCATGCCAGCAAGCAGGTTACAGTGTCTTGGGATCCTGAGGTTATGGATTGGACAGTCATTGAGGACACTATGAAGGAGATCAACTTTCCTCCGGCCGTCTGAGCACGAACTGCCGACTGACACACTCTCGGGCTGTGATATCATGAAGACCTCCTTTCGGGAACGCGTGATCTCTGTAACAGGGATGACATGTGCGAACTGCGTAGCGACGGTAGAGCGGACGTTGCTGAAGCTACCGGGTGTAGAGGAGGCGACGGTCAACTACGCGTCTGAGCGCGCTACCGTGCGTTTCGATCCAGCAGAGGTTTCGCTCGACCAGATGATAGAGCGGATTGAGCGAGCGGGTTACGGAGTTGTGCGAGGACAAGAGGGAGTTGAACTGACTGAGGCAGAGGCGATTACGCGCGATGAGGAGATCGCGTTTCAATCCCGTAAATTCTGGACGGGCGTTGCCTTTGCAGGGCCTCTCTTTGTTCTAAGCATGTTCCGGGATTTCGGTCTTCTTGGCTCTTGGGCGAATGATTCCTGGGTGAATTGGCTCATGTTCGCCCTAGCAACGCCAGTTCAGTTTTGGGTCGGTTGGGACTACTACGTCGGTGCGTGGAAGTCACTGGGAAACCGCGCCGCAAATATGGACGTCTTGGTAGCACTTGGGTCAAGTGCGGCCTTCGGTTGGTCCGCAATGGTTACCGTTGCGTTGACCAACGGCACGGTAGTTTTCGGCACGCATGTTTACTTCGAGACTGCTGCTCTAATCATCACGTTGATCAAACTGGGCAAGCTTCTTGAGGTCAGAGCCAAAGGGGAGACCGGAGCGGCGATACGAGAGCTCCTAGAACTTCGCCCTAACTCCGCCAATCGGATAACGGAGAGCGGTGAAGAGTCAGTGCCCGCGGATGAGATTTGTGTCGGAGATGTCCTGCTGGTTCGTCCTGGAGAGCGGGTAGCTGCAGACGGCAGTGTGATCGAAGGCGCGACGTCGGTCGATGAGAGTATGCTGACCGGAGAAAGCCTTCCCGTTGAGAAGCTTGACGGCGCGCCTGTGACCGGAGGAACTGTAAACCTGACCGGCGCTTTTAAGATGCGTGTTGAGCGGGTGGGCTCGGACAGTGCACTCGCTCAGATCGTGAGGATGGTAGGGGATGCTCAAGGCTCACGAGCGCCCATCCAACGGACTGCTGACCGAGTAGCTGCTGTTTTTGTCCCGACTGTCATAGTGATCGGCATAGTTACATGGGCGGTTTGGTGGTTCGGAACTGAGGCAGATTTTACTGAGTCATTGATGCGTTTCGTAGCGGTGCTGGTGATTGCGTGTCCGTGCGCGCTGGGTCTAGCGACACCAACCGCGGTTATGGCGGGAACCGGGCGAGCTGCTGGCCGAGGCATCCTTTTCCGGAGTTCGGAGGCTCTGGAGCGCGCGCGCGACCTTTCCGTCGTGTTGCTGGATAAGACAGGAACGATCACCAGAGGACAGCCGACCGTTCAGAGCGTGGTTTCTGACGAGGAGGTCTCACTTTTAGGTGGGGCGGATGAATACGTCCGGCTAGCCGCATCTGTCGAGGCGCTCAGTGAGCATCCGATTGCCCGAGCGGTGGTCGAGGAGGCTGAGTCGAGGTTGCTTGATATTAGTGCCGTGGAGGAGTTTAAAGTGATCCCGGGGCAGGGAGTCTCCGGGAGGGTAGAGCACCGGAGTGTTGCCGTGGGGACCTCGGCTCTAATGACGCATCTCGGTGTGGAGGGAGTGATAGAGTGGACGAGCCGAGCTGAAGAGGTAGAAGCTGGGGCGCAGACCCCTCTGTGGGTGGCAGTCGACGGTCGAATGGCAGGACTCATTGGTGTTGCTGACGCTGTAAAGGAGACCTCGGTCGCTGCTGTCGCTGCACTTAGATCACGAGGGCTTAGGGTCATCATGCTGACGGGAGATCGTGAGGCGGTAGCGAATGTTATCGCTCAGGAAGTTGGCATTAATGAGGTGTATGCCGAAGTGCTTCCCAGTGAAAAAGCACAGGTGATTAGTCAGCTTAAAGAGAGCGCGCGCGGCGCCGTGGCAATGGTCGGCGATGGAATTAATGATGCTCCGGCATTGGCTGTCGCGGATGTTGGTATGGCCTTAGGGACTGGAACGGATGTGGCGATGGAAACGGCCGACGTGGTGCTCATGCGAGGGGATTTGAGGACCGTATCAGAGGCACTGGCCTTGAGCGAACGCACGCTACGGACGATTGAACAGAACCTTTTTTGGGCGTTCTTCTATAACGCCTCTCTAATCCCAGTAGCGGCTGGTGTGTTGTACTCGGTTGCCTTCATGCCCACCGTGCTTCGCTCTCTACACCCGATTTTAGCAGCACTCGCCATGGCATTCTCCTCCATCAGCGTTGTTGCGAATAGCCTACGCCTTCGTCGTGTAAGAATTCCCGGGCTCCCCTCGGAGAATTGACCTGTTTTGCTATAGGCACGACCTACCGACTAGAGTCGACCCAGAGGCCGATTTTTGGTTAGGCGCGGCAGCTACAATAGCGTGTGCTACCTACTTTAGCCGATCCTGACATTGCTGAGACGCGTTTCAAGAGTGCGTTTTTTGTGCACCTAGGCTGAATAGAGCGCAAGCCGCGACTAATACTACGGCCGTAACATAGAGTGCTCCGTCCACGCCGATTTGGTCCGCGATGAAGCCGGCCCCGAGTGCTCCGACCGCGTATCCGGAGTCTCGCCAGAGCCGATAGACACCTAGGGCTGAGGCGCGCCAATGAATGGCTGAGTTGTCCGAGACAAAAGCTAGCAGGACAGGGTATACCATACCGGTTCCGGTGCCCACTATCAGCGCTGCTATCATGTAGGCAGGAAGAGAGTCGCTAACGGTGAAGAGACTCACGCCGAGTCCTTGCGTTACGAGTCCGGACCAGATCAGGATATGGCGGCCGACCCGGTCCGAAAGCGGGCCAAACACGAGTTGGCTTCCGGCCCAGACCAGTGGGTATGTCCCGACGATCAGACCGACTTCTGCAACGCTTAGACCTCGTGCGGCTAGTAGTAGCGGAAGAAGTCCCCAAAGAGCGCCATCCTTAAGGTTTGTCACAAGCCCGGCGAGGCTTGCCGAGGCTAGGCGACGGTCTTTCCAAGTTCCTAGAGCGAGTGCTTCACCCATCGAGATAGGCCGTGTTTTTGCTGCCTGATTTGCGGGAGGCTGCGTATCCTTAGCTACGAGAGCCAGTGAAAGTCCTATCAAAGCTATGGCGATGCCGAGAGCGAAGGGAATTGGCCTCAGGCCGAACGATGTGGCCAAGACCCCCGTCAAAGCTGCTGTTGCGGCCATGCCGGTATATCCCGCGAACTCATTCCAGCCGATTACGAGTCCGAACGTCCTAGGAGTCGCTAGGTCGACCTTCATGACCACTGTCATGGACCATGTCAGTGCCTGATTTACACCGAGCAGAATGTTGGCAAACAGGACCCAAGACCAGTTTGGAGCCCAGATCAAAATGAGGGGGACCGGGATTCCAGTCAGCCATCCAGCTACTAAGAGACGTTTGCGTCCTACCCGTTCCGAAAGCGTACCAGCGAAGAAGTTCACTGCCGCTTTCGTGATACCGAACGTAGCAATGAATGCAAGAACTGCAGTCTTTGAGGCGATCCCGAACTCAACCTCGGCAAGGAGGGGGAGGACAGTCCGTTCGATCCCTACCATCCCACCGACGAAGAGGTTTATGAAGACGAGGTGGGTAATCCGTCTCCAGTCAAGCGATTCAGTCATGATGTACTAGGTTGGATCGCACATATTTTTCGTAAAAGGACACCCCGCCTCGGGTACTCCGAAGGCGGGGTGTCCTTCCACGAATACTGTCAGCTAGATCCAGCCTTTCCGGCGAAAATCTTTAATCGCTGATGCCCATTGGTCCATCTCCTCGGGTAGCCCGAACGATAGACGATTATGGTCGAGCATAGGCGGGAAGTTTCGGCCGACTAGAAGGCCTGCGTCTGCCATGCGGTTACGGTATGTCGGTAGATCCCCGTTTATCTTGTGCATGATGAAGTTCGTGTTGGTCGGAAGATATTCGAGGTCAAGTTCGTTCAGCGTAGTGTGCACGATGGACTTTGCTTCTTCGTTCACAGTGATCGCGCGTTCTACGATTCCGTCGTCCTGGAGCGACGCGATTGCAGCTGCGCCCGCTAGTACGTTCGGACTGTTCTGAATCGAGTGCTCTTGGAGACGAGTCGCGGTCGTCTCGTGCGTTACTGCGTATCCGAGGCGCAGGCCGGCCATCCCGAAGATCTTTGAGAAGGTGCGGATTACGACCACGTTGGGCTTCTGCTCAATCCACTTGAGGCTGTCCCAGTACCGATCATCTGTGACGTATTCCAAGTAGGCCTCGTCCATCAGGAAGACTGTCGTTTCTGGCGCTTCCGCTATCCAAGCATCGATGTCTGCCGACGCAGTGATTGTCCCGGTGGGGTTGTTTGGGTTGCAGAAGTAGACGACAGACGGACGTTTCATCGACAGATCCCGCATCTGCTGAACGTCGTGCTGGAGGTCCGCTGTGAGAGGGACGGTGTGCACTTCAAAAGGCATGGTGTCCTGATAATCCATGACGTCTTCAAACGTCGGCGCCGCAGCGATGAGCGGTGTATTCGGACCCTGGAAGGCCTGAGTGCAGATTTGGAGGATTTCCGTTGACCCGAAGCCCAGCGTGATCTGTTCAGGCTTCACACCCACGTAACTAGAAAGCGCGGCGATGACTTCCCTGCGTCTGCCGCCATAACGGTTTGATTCGACGATTGCTTCGATAATTGCGTCGCGTGCGGCTGGAGATACTCCAAGTGGGTTTTCGTTGGAGCTCAGGCGGATATCACCGTTAGCGAGCTTCTTGCCAGGCGAAAAACCGGGCGCATGATTAAGAAACGCTCCGAGCGTTCCCCCGGAAGCGGTGATTCCGGCTAGTCCTGCTGCCATTCCAGAAGTGACGAAGCCTCGACGATCCATACATCCTCCTTCTTGGGATACGATATACTTGAAACTGTAATAGGGGTGTGCGACACGAAAGGGCCGAAGCACAAACCTGCTGGCAGGGCCTCGGTGAGTATTGATGTTAAGTGGATTCTGCGGTGACTCCATTCACTAAAGTCAGTGTCTCGCCTTCACTGCGGGCGATGACCGCCGAACAGGTGATATCCCCCGTGACATTCACGGAAGTCCGGATCATGTCCAGAATTCGATCGACACCGAGGATAAGCGCGATGCCGGCTTGTACATGCTCACCCATGCCTACTGAGTTCAGGACGATGATCAGGGTAATGATACCTGCTGAGGGAACACCCGCTGCTCCCACGGACGCGAGCGTTGCAGTAAGCACAATGATTAACTGATCCGCGAGTACCAAATCGACACCATAGATTTGGGCGATGAACAGGACGGCGACGGCTTGGTAGAGGGCTGTTCCGTCCATGTTGATGGTAGCGCCAAGGGGTAGCACGAAGGAAGCAACTTCGTTCGATACTCCGACCTTGTCCTCGGCCGTCTCAATAGTTAGCGGGAGTGTTGCGTTTGATGAGGACGTAGAGAACGCTAGCAATGGCGCAGCCGCAATACGAGGGTAGAACTTTAACGGGTTCAATCCGGCCATAAAGCGAAGTATGAGGCCATATGTGCCGAACGCGTGAAGCATCAGGCCGCCAAACACGACTAGTGTGTATGTTAGGAGGCTTTGAAGCAGGTCGAAGCCAAAATTCGCCACGACTGAGCCTATTAGAACGAAGACCGCGTAAGGAGCGAGTTCCATGATCCAGTTGATGAGGATCATGGATGCATCATTGATACCGTGAAAAAAGGTTAACACGCTGTCTCTTCGTTCGGGTGAGACAACTGTGAGCGCAGCCCCGAAGCAGATAACGAAGAAGATAAGAGGCAGGAGGTCCATGTTGGCTGCTGCTTGAACTGGATTGCGGGGAATTACTCGCAGAAGCGTTTCTTTCCAGCTGGGAGCGTTTTCTGCTATGTCCATGCGAGACGCCGCGTCACCCCCGTAACGTTGCGTAAGTTCGACCCGCGTTTCCTCGGTCACTCCAGCACCAGGCTTTAGCACGTTAGCGAGCGCAAGACCAATAGTGACTGCCACGGCTGTGGTCAGCATATAGTAGGCGAGCGTTTTCCCACCTATACGACCGAGCTTAGTCAGGTCACCCAGAGATGCGGTGCCGACCAAGAGACTCGCTACTACCAGCGGGATCACGATCATGGTGATCAGGTTGATAAAGGCGGTCCCCAGAATTTCAATCTCACTGAAGATCGATTGGAGAATTGTGATCTCTCCGAGGTTCGCGACCGCGCCGACGACTGCTCCCGCAATTAGCCCAATCAGGATTTTCGTGTACAGCTGCATGCGTATCTCTTCCTTAGTGTATCCCCAGAAACGTTTCTGATTCTAGGAGGTCAGTGGATCAGGCGCACCTCGGCCCGTTCGATTATGTCGCCCTCGTTGACTAGGCCGACGACTTCCAATCCCTCGGTGATTGTCCCTATGATTGTGTATTGGTGATCCAGTCGTGGGTTGTCTAGCAGGTTAACGAAGATCTGCCCGTCACCCGTATCATGGCCCCTCGTAGAGATCCCTACCGTGCCCTGCCAGTGGTGCATACCGACTTCGTCCCGGCTGAAGGGGCCACTCCCATAATACTCGTTCGCATTGGGACTCCCACCCTGAATGACGAAGTTGGGAGACCAACGGTGAAAGGTAAGACCGTCGAAGTACCCTTCACGGACTTGTGTAAAGAACCGCCATGTATTCGCAGTCGACACGTATGGGTGCAGCGCAATGTGGATTTCGCCACCTCGTCGCATGTGCAGCACCACGATACTTGCTGCCATCTCTCTGAGCTGCTCGATGGTGGGCAGTTCGAGCCCTTGTCTAGGGATCGGATTAGGGAGATAGGCTCTTCCATTCCATGACTCGAGGACTTTAGCTGCATCTTCGGCCACGAGTTCGTCATAGTCGGAAAGGTATGGCATTAGTCGTTTGGATAGTCCGGGATCGCCCAATTCTTCTAGTCGGTCAAGCAGCGCGCGCCTGGCATCTCGAAATGTTTCACGACCTTCTTCGGACATCCGGTCTAAGGCGTCCGCTAGAGCGTGGGCCGCCTCCGGATCGGTTGAGCCTTCGAGCACTGCAGTAGCCGCCATAATCAATTGCGGATCTTCGACTACTAGTTGGTCAATTGCAGCTGCATCCGCGGCGTGGTCGTCTAACCTCGCAAGGCTACGCAATGATTCAGTTCGGACATTGGGCATCGGATCCTGAAGCAGAGCGTCAACAACAGTTCGTTCTCCAATTATACCGGCCGCAAGTGCTGCATAGGCTCTGACGAAAGGTTCCGGACTCATTGCATGCACGTCGAGCACGTTGGCGGCGGCATCAGGGGATATGTGTGCTAACGCGACTAGGGCGTGAGATGCCGGCTGCCAGTCGATTGAGTCGAGCTCGCTTGGCGAAGCTGCGGCCAATAATATGCTACGTTGAGCGATAGAGTCTGGGCATGGTTCTGCGAGTCCGTCGATCGAAAGAACTCGAAGGCTCAGTGGCGTGGTAGTCCCACTGGCTGGCACACGGGCGCCTTGTTTAAGGTACGAGCACGCCTGGGGCGTGCGAGGTTGGTTTAGCAGAAACTGAAGCCCTTCTACCTGAGCAGGAACCGACCGGCTGAACATCACTTGCCGGAGTCCTTCACCTTGTATAGCACCTCGCGGGAGCGCACTGATCCAGCGCGCACCAGCTGCCTTAACTGCGTGACTCTCATCCCGCAGCGCAATTCGTATCTGCTCTAGATCAAGCTGACCGGCTCTTCCGAGCACGTTTATCGCTAGAGATCTCACCCTCGCCTGATGTGTCCGCGTGATCGTGCCATCTAGGTACATGCGGAGTTCGTCGAGCCGCCGCATTACGCGACCTTGGACGATGGAACCGTTAGTTGACCGTGCGAGTGCCTCTATCCCTAGGGCTACACCTTCCATGACTTCGCCAGGGGCGTCACCACCATCCGTGTAGCTCATCTGAAGTAGTCTTTCTGCTGCCAGTGCTTGTAGACCGATATCGAGTTGTAGTCTCCCGATTGATTTAGCTATTGCCGCTTTTGTTGCGACTGCGACTTCGACGTCAGCACGATTCAATAGAGGGTTCAGGGCTTTGCTGCCGTCCGCCCCAAAATGGGCCTGTGCTAGAGCATTCGCGGCTTCAATCCGCACCTCAGGTGCCGGATCGGAGAGTAGTTCTTCGATCGCGC